>Ga0206916_1006_pt1 | contig 80476 bp, 87 predicted proteins | sample Alteio_BWOrgHeat_71_FD_152957 | JGI IMG/M metagenome (GOLD analysis project Ga0206916, IMG submission 152957) | Enriched cells from forest soil in Barre Woods Harvard Forest LTER site, Petersham, Massachusetts, United States -... | ecosystem: Environmental > Terrestrial > Soil > Temperate forest >... | reverse complement strand
TTCCATGAAACCGAAAATCTTTTCCAGACGTTCATTGACGGAAATGCTTTCCAGCAGCAACTGCTTGTCGGCAATCTTCAGCGCCAGATGCGATGCTATGGTATCAGCCAGCTTAGCTGCGTCTTCGATCTGATTCACCGAGACCATGACTTCCGGCGGAATCTTTTTGTTCAGTTTGATGTATTGATCGAATTGACCGACGACGGCGCGCGCCAAAGCATCAAGCTCCGACTTGTCACCAGAAAATTCTTCAATCGGTTCGGCAAAAGCCTGAAAGAATTCTACATTTTCGGTAAAGCGCGTGACTTGCGCGCGGTGTCCGCCTTCGACTAGAACCTTCACGGTACCATCAGGTAATTTCAATAATTGCAAAACGGTGCCGACGGTGCCTAACGTAAAAAGATCTTCGCGGTTAGGATCATCCTGCGTCGCATTTTTTTGGGTCAGCAGCAAAATCTGCTTGTCATCCTGCATGACGTCTTCCAGCGCGCGAACAGATTTTTCGCGGCCGACAAACAACGGTACGATCATATGCGGGAAGACGACGATGTCACGTAAAGGCAAAACCGGGTAAAGAGCGCCACCTGCCGGCTGCATAACCATAGGAAATCCTTCTGCCCGTCAGGGCCTGTTATCGGGAAAGTAGACTAAGCGATTCCACTATCTATTCTAGGGTTAATTCTAGAACCTGATTATTAACAGATTGGTCTATTTACTCAGATTTTCAAGGGCACACGCAGGAATAACCTGTGCATAAAAATCAGCAGGTTAAACCGTTTCTTTAAGGCAATGGTTAGCTTTTAGGCCTTGGCAGCCGCCGCTGCGGCCACTTCGCGCTTGTCGCCATGAACCAACAGCGGCTTGGCCTTGCCCTCAACAACTTCCTTGTTGACGACCACCTTGTCGATATCGGTGCTGCCGGGGATGTCATACATCGTATCCAGCAAGACCGATTCCATTATCGAACGCAGACCACGGGCGCCGGTCTTGCGGGCAATGGCTTTGGTAGCAATCGCCTTCAGGGCATCCTCGGTCACCTCGAGCTCGATATCTTCCATTTCAAACAGGCGCTGGAACTGTTTGACCAAAGCATTCTTCGGATTGGTCAAAATGTCGATCAGGGCGGTTTCGTCCAGATCGGACAGAGTTGCCAAGACCGGCAAACGGCCAACGAATTCTGGAATCAAACCGAATTTCAGCAAATCTTCTGGTTCAACTTCCTTCAGAACCTCACCGGTGCGGCGTTCTTCAGGGCCGCGTACATCGGCACCGAAGCCAATGGATGTGCCACGACCACGTGCCGAGATAATTTTTTCAAGGCCAGCGAAAGCGCCGCCGCAGATGAATAGAATATTCGTTGTATCAACCTGCAGGAATTCCTGCTGCGGATGCTTGCGACCACCTTGCGGAGGAACGGAAGCAACTGTGCCTTCCATAATTTTCAGCAAAGCCTGCTGTACGCCTTCGCCCGATACGTCGCGGGTTATGGAAGGATTATCGGATTTACGGCTGATTTTGTCGATTTCGTCGATATAAACGATACCGCGCTGCGCACGCTCAACATTGTAGTCGGCAGCCTGCAGTAATTTCAGAATGATATTTTCAACGTCTTCACCAACATAACCGGCTTCGGTCAATGTCGTGGCATCAGCCATTGTGAAAGGCACATCGATGATGCGAGCCAATGTCTGCGCCAACAAAGTTTTGCCGCAACCGGTAGGACCGATCAGCAGAATGTTCGACTTCGCCAATTCAACGTCGGAATTGCGCGCGCCGTGAGCCAGACGCTTGTAATGGTTATGCACGGCAACCGAGAGCACGCGCTTGGCGTGGATCTGGCCAATAACATAATCATCCAGCACCGCCATTATGTCTTTCGGGGTCGGCACACCGTCCTTGGACTTGACCAGAGTGGTTTTGCTTTCCTCCCGGATAATATCCATGCACAGCTCGACGCACTCATCGCAGATGAATACGGTCGGCCCCGCGATCAGCTTCCGCACTTCATGCTGGCTTTTGCCGCAGAACGAACAGTAAAGCGTGTTCTTGGAATCGGTGGGTGGCGTTGGTGTGGTGGACTTGGTCATCGGTCTCTCTTTGCCGGAAGCAACCCTACTTATTAAGAGTGTAGGGCCGCGTTAGTTACTGGATTATTAAGCCGCCTTCTTATCGGTTTCCGTACCGCCGGGACGTTTATAGACGACTTCGTCAATCAGACCAAATGTCTTGGCTTCTTCGGCTGACATAAAGTTATCACGTTCGACAGCAAGTGAAACCTTTTCAATCGGTTGGCCGGTATGCTTAACGTAGATTTCGTTGAGGCGCTGACGCAGTTTCAGGATTTCACGTGCCTGAATCTCAATATCCGTCGCCTGCCCTTGCGCACCACCGGAAGGTTGATGGATCATAACGCGACTGTTTGGCAGCGAATAACGCTTGCCCTTCGCACCTGCACACAACAGCAACGAACCCATCGAAGCCGCCTGCCCGATGCATACGGTTGAAACGGGTGAGCGCATATACTGCATAGTGTCATAAATCGCGAGGCCGGATGTGACAACACCGCCGGGCGAGTTGATGTAGAACGAAATTTCCTTGTTCGGATTTTCCGATTCAAGGAACAGCAGCTGGGCGCAGACGAGACTGGAGATATGATCTTCCACCTGTCCAACCATGAAAATGATGCGTTCCTTGAGCAAACGCGAGTAAATGTCATACGAACGCTCACCACGCGCGGTTTGTTCGATGACCATAGGGATCAACGCGCTAAGTGTCTCAATTGGATGACGTTCTGGGGTGAGCATAGATAGGGACTCCTGTTGCGGACAGTCTTTATATAGTTAAGGTTAGCGGATTAGGCAAGGAGTGCAAGGGGGATGCTGCGCTTTTTATAAAAGCGTGATCTATTCCATGTTTACAGATAGATGTGGACTATTTTGCCAATCCCCTACAATAAAAAAAACGCCGCCCCTTAATGTTGCATACAACAAAGAGGCGGCGTTTAATTTTTTAGAGTGCCCGAAGGATCAATCCATCTCCGCCGGCATTTTGATCAGATCATCCGCGTCGATTTTCTTTTCGGTCACTTTGGTTTGCGACAGGATGTGATCGATCACTTTTTCTTCCAGCAACGGCGCACGGATACGGTCCATGGCGCCTTGGGTTTGCGTGTAATAATCGATCACGGCTTTTTCCTGACCGGGGAAGCGGCGCGCTTCGGCCATCAAGGCATTGCGCATTTCGGCAGGTTCAACACCTATCTTTTGCTTTTGCGCCACTTCGGCAAGCAAAAGGCCGAGGCGAATGCGACGTTCGGCAATGGATTTATATTCCTTGCGCAGGTCGTCGTCGCTCTTCTTCTTGTCGTCTTCCGACAGATCACCCTTGGCCTTGCTGGCTTCAACCTGTTTCCAGATCGCATCAAATTCCGCATCCAGCATGCTGGCAGGAATTTCAAACTTGTGCATGTCGGCGAGCTTGTCCATCAACTGGCGCTTGATAATGGCGCGGCTGATACGCTGGTAGTCGCCGCCGATATCTTCGCGAACGCGTTCTTTCAGCTTGTCGAATGATTCAAAGCCCAACTCCTTGGCGAGCTCGTCATTCATTTCAACCGGCTTGTGTGCGCGCAATTCTTTAACCTCTACCGCAAACTCCGCCTGTTTTCCGGCGAGATCGGCAGCGTGATATTGATCCGGGAACTTGACCTTGATGGTCTTTTTATCGCCAACCTTCATACCGACGATCTGCTCTTCGAAATTATCGATGAAGGATTTGGTACCCAGTTCCAGATTATGATTTTCACCCTTCATACCTGGACGCGACTTGCCATCAACGGAACCGTCGAAATCAATGACGGCGACATCGCCCATTTTAGCGGCGCGGCTTTCCGTTATTGCTTCCGGTTCGCGCATCGCTTTGGCAGCGCGGTTAATGGCATCAATGATAACTTTGTCGTCGACATCGGAAACCAGACGTTCCAGCGCAATCTTGCCGAAATCGCCGGGAACAACTTCCGGCAGAACTTCAACCGCCAGTTTGAATTCAAGGTCTTTGTCTTCAGCAAAAGTGACAAGCTCAATCTTCGGCTGCATCGCAGGACGCAGGTTGCGCTCATTCAGCGCTTTTTCGGTCTCATCCGAAATGGTCTGATCGATGATCTCGGCGCGGGCGCTGCCGCCGTAACGCTGCTTGACCACTGTCATCGGTACCTTACCGGGGCGGAAGCCGGGCATCTTCATGGTTTTGGCGATTTCTTCCAGCTTTGCCGTCCAATTTTTGTCGATAATATCCTGCGGCACCTTCACGGTGAATTCGCGCATTAAACCCTTGCTGCTGACTTCCTGAACCTGCGTCATCTTTTTGTATTCCTTAAAAGTTTGTTGATCTTTCCTGCGTAGCTTGGCAAAGCAGAGTGGTGCGGGCGGAGGGACTTGAACCCCCACGCCTTACGGCGTCAGAACCTAAATCTGATGCGTCTGCCAATTTCGCCACGCCCGCAAACCAGCGGCAGAATACAGATGGCCAGCCTCAAAACAAGTGTTGAATACCAAAAATCAGATATTTATGCGGTATTCTTAGCCTAAAGAGGCATTTTTTGCTTTGCCACCTACACAAAATAGACTAAAAATGGGGTCCCTCCTCCTACCGCTCGCCGGTATTCCTGTGCACCCGTCTTTTTCGAATGCTCAACGCGCCGCCGTAAAGCCCGCGCAGCCTGATAGCAAAGCGCTTGACCACCTGGCGTTGCACCTGTCGCATCTGGCGCAAGCGTCGCGATATAAGGGCGGCGAAAATGACAATTTCAAAATCACCCATAGTGGCTGGCAGCGTTTATTGAAACGAGTTTTTGATGTGGCATTGGCTGTTTTGTTGCTGATAGCTCTCGCGCCGGTTTTGATTCTACTGGCTTTGCTGGTCAAACGCGATGGCGGCCCGGCCTTCTTCCGGCAACAACGTGTCGGCCGCAACAGGAAATTGTTTACCTGCTACAAATTCCGATCCATGCATACGGATGCAGAAAAAATTCTGGATGCCTACCTAGCCGGTAACCAGCAGGCCGCATGGGAGTGGAAATATTTCCAGAAACTAAAAACAGATATCCGCATCACCACATTCGGGCAATTTATTCGCCGCACCAGCCTCGATGAACTGCCGCAACTGATCAATGTACTGAAAGGCGACATGAGTTTTGTCGGTCCCCGCCCCTGCACACCAGACCAAACCAGTTTCTATGCCGACGACTTTCGCATTTACGAAGCCGTGCGTCCCGGCATTACAGGGCCGTGGCAGGTAGGCGGGCGCAACCGGCTGACTTTCCAGCAACGCGTCGCGCTGGAAACCGACTATGTCCGCAACTGGAGTCTGGCGCTGGATATCAGCATTCTTCTCAAAACTATTCCTACGGTTTTGCGAAAAGACGGAGTTTTTTAGACTTGATAACTCCCCCTTAACCAATGCTCCCTAAGATCGCGTTATGAAATTCGTGGCAGTCCTTTTTATTTTTGCCCTAGGTTTGGGCTTCATTCACCCTGCGAGCGCAGCCGACCCGGCGCAGGCGCGTGAAGTGGCTCGGATCAACAACTGCCCGCCGAAAAAGATCGAGGTCTATCAGCAATCGTTAGGCGCCCAAGGCAAGACACTCTACCGGGTTGAATGTAATATGCCCAAAGCCAAGAGCGATGCAGCAGCCGGAGCTACTGCTCTTCTGGTCAGCTGCGATGAAAATCTGTGCGAAATGCTGCGCACCATGCCCCCGGAAAGTAAGTAGCTTTTATTATCTTGATAATTCCCTAATGGCGTCATTCCCGAAGCAGCTTTAGCGGCTGTCGGGGATCCATTTTATTTGAACAGATGGATGCCCACCTTCGCGGGCATGACGCTGTTTATTAATCGGAATTGATCCATATCACTGTTGCCCGCCCCTGTGGAAATGGCTAGTCTTCCCGCACACGCCCCAACCTGCGCGAGGATATCATGCCCGGACTTAACGAAGAAGATCTCAAGCGGCACGTCAAAGACAAAGACACATGGCTGCGCTTTGTTTACCTCGTTGTTTTCGGCGTCGCTTTTTATTTGTCGATTTTGCTGACTTTCGCGACATCGATCTTCCAGTTTCTGGCAAAACTATTCAGCGGTTCCGCCTTTATAGGTCTGGCGGATTTCGGCGATAACCTCGCCACCTACCAAGCGCAGGTCACACGCTTCCTGACCTTCACGTCTGACGACAAGCCCTTCCCCTTCGCACCGTTCCCGACAAAGTTGCCGGGAAGTTTGAATGGTTGAAATCAATATCGTCTATCGGGGCGAGTTGCGTTGCGCTGCTACGCATGGCCCCTCCGGCACCGTGCTTGCAACCGATGCGCCGAAAGATAATCAGGGCAAGGGCGAGAGCTTTTCCCCAACGGACCTGGTAGCGACCGCCCTTGGCACTTGCATGCTGACGATTATGGGTATCGCTGCACGCAACATGAAAATTGATCTGCTGGGCACGAAAGTTACCGTGCACAAGGAAATGGTCGCTAAACCCACACGGCGCATTGGTAAATTGGCTGTTATAATTGATGTGCCATTAGTTCTTGATGAAGCCTCGAAACAAAAACTTATCGATGCTGCGATGACATGCCCGGTGCATGAAAGCCTGCATCCAGATGTCCAGATGCCGATCGATTTTCGGTGGGCCGCTTAACCCACTAACCACCGCTGCATAAGAGCATTTACCTCATCCGGTTTTTCCAAAGTCGATAGATGCCCGCAATGTTCGATTACGTTGAGGCGCGCTCCCGGTATCTGTTCGCTCAGTTCGCGCACCACTTCTAGTGGCGTCACCAAATCCTGCGCCCCGCCTATAACCTGCGTCTGACAGTTAATGTCTTTCAGGTAAGGCCGGCTATCGATGCGGTTCATCGTCGCCATTTGCTGGGTCTGATAAACATCCCGCCCCATGCGCTCAGCCATCGCTACAATAATATTGGTCAGGTCTTTATCTTCCAACCGATCCGAATGAATCATCATTGGCATCAAGCGCGGTGTTATGCCCTTAAACTGCCCTGTCTTCGACATTGCCAATAATAAACGACGCCGTTCAGTTTGCTCCACCGTATCAGGCCGCGCCGATGTATCCAGCAGGCATAGTTTCAGCACGCGCTGCGGCGCCTGACGCATGATCTCCAGCGCGACATAGCCGCCCATAGACAGGCCTGCCAAAGCAAATTGCGGCGGCGCTTTAACCAAAACGGCCCGCGCTATCGCATCAATCCGGTCCTGCTGCGTTGTATCCGCGACAAGGCAATCCGCCATTGTTTCCAAGGCTTTGATCTGATGCTGCCAAAGATCACGGTCACATAACAGACCGGGGAGAAGCAGAAGTGGCACTCTGGATGGCATCAAATTAACTCCGATTTGCTTTCAAGCACTTCAATCTGCTATGTAGGTTGCGCTGGACAAGACCAAAATGGTTTAGGGCAAACATAACGAACAGAGTTTTTTACACAAGTGACCACATTTGCCGATTTAGGGCTGAGCGATGACATCCTACGTGCGATACAGGATGTTGGATATACAACCCCTACCCCCATACAAGAACAAGCCATTCCTTACGTGCTAATGACGCGCGACCTTTTGGGTTGCGCGCAGACAGGCACAGGCAAGACCGCGAGCTTTGTGCTGCCGATGCTGGAAATGCTCAGCAAAGGCCGGGCACGCGCCCGCATGCCACGCTCGCTTATTCTGGAGCCAACGCGCGAACTCGCGGCGCAGGTTGCCGAAAATTTTGAAATTTATGGCAAATATCACAAGCTTTCGATGGCCCTTCTCATCGGCGGCACAACGATGGATGAGCAGATCCGCAATCTGGATCGCGGCGTCGACGTTTTGATCGCAACACCGGGCCGCATGATCGATTTGCATGAGCGTGGCAAGATCATGCTCAACGACATCAAGATTTTTGTTATCGACGAAGCTGATCGCATGCTGGATATGGGCTTTATCCCGGATGTCGAGAAAATCGGCGGCATTTTACCGCCACTGCGCCAGACACTATTCTTCTCGGCCACCATGCCACCGGAAATCCGCAAACTGGCGGACCGTTTCCTGAAGAACCCGAAGACGGTGACCGTGTCGCCTCCGGCATCGACATCAATCAATGTGCGTCAGGTTTTCATCAATCTGCCGAGCGATAATGATTGGCAGAAACGCGAAGCTCTGCGGCTATTGCTGAAACGCGAGAATGTTCAGAACGCCTTTATCTTCTGTAACCGCAAACGCGATGTGGCGATGTTACATAAATCGTTGCTGAAGCACGGTTTCAACGCAGGTGCACTGCACGGCGATATGGAACAGTCGGAACGCACAGCGACGCTGGATAAATTTAAACGCAACGAAGTTACCATTCTGGTTTGCAGTGATGTCGCTGCCCGCGGCCTTGATGTCGAAGCAATGAGCCACGTGTTCAACTTTGACGTGCCGTTCCATGCCGATGATTACGTCCACCGTATTGGCCGCACAGGCCGCGCCGGACGCAGCGGTACCGCCTATACACTGGTAACCCCGGAAGATGCCAAGAACATCACTGCGATCGAAACGCTGATTAATAAGAAGATCGAATGCGAAGTGCTGGCGGATCTGCCTGAACCTGATCCGAGAGTACGTCAAAGCAGCGGCGGTGATTCCCGTCACCCGCCACGCGGCAACCGCCATCAGGGAAATCAAAACCGTGATCGCCGGCCACCACGCCATCAGCAGCAAAACAGGCCAGCAGAGCAGCCGCCAAGAAACGAAACCGTGGCCCCGATTTCATATAACCCGTCGCAGCAGCAACCTGTCGTTAAAGCACAACCAGCTGCACGACAGCAGGCTGACGATGATCATGATGTCAACCAGCTGCCAGCCTTCCTGCGCCGCCCGGTCACAACCGGGAAAAGCAGTTAGCCAATAGGCGGTTTGTTATTGAAAGCCGAAGGCGCGACAAGTGCAGAACGTTTTGGCTGATTGACCTTCTCAACCACTACATCTACCAACTCTGCAACCCCGCCCCATTTCCTGTATGCATAAAAACTTAAGCATGCGGCAGAATAAAATAACATTCCAACACCTTTAAAAGTGTTGTGCTGCAAATAATTTTCGGCGGCCGCGCAAGCGCAACCAGCAGCCAGTAACAAAATGGGGGCATCCTTATCATCCATCAATTGTAAAAAAGCATTTTTTCCCGGGTGGTTTAATTGCTGACTATCTAAATTTTTAGTATCGGTAAAAACGCGTTTTATCTCAGGAATTGCCTTTAGCATCGTTTTTGCAACAGCCACTAAATACATACTTTCGGCAATTATGCCCAAAGCTTGCGAAGAGACGGGCACAGAATGTCCACCCCAAACATGCCCTGCGTAAGAAAGACTTATACCTAAATAAAAATAGGTATTTTTAAATAAAAGCAGGAGAGCTCTTCTCGTATTTTTTAGAATTGCCGAAAGCCGCAAGCGCTCCGAAGAAACGGCTTGCCCCGACTGTCCCCTATCAAAAAATGCCGCTAAATTGCTGGCGAAACTGCTGCCATAAATGATGAACATATCTAAAGGGTTCATCATTTCACCTTTGTAATGCCAAGTAGCTACCAATGCAGCGGCTTGAAAACCTATCTGTGCAATCAACGGAGCTTTGGGTGCCCATGAACAAGTCGCAGAGTTTTGGGCTTTATTATTTTCTGCCCACCATCTGATGCCAAAATATGCACCAATACCTAGACCATTGATCAAATGCAGGGCGGAGCCAAGGTCTCCGGGGCTATTCCAGGTGGCAAGAGTTAAGCCCAACCCCGAGCAAACACAAATATCCGTAACCGCATTCAAGGTTATATGGGATAAAGGTCGTCTCCATATTTCTGAAGCCGCCGCGCAAAAGCAGCTTGTGAGCTTGCCATTATCATTGGAGGCCATACGAATCGCCTAAAAAATGTTATTTAACCAAGAATATCTTCCTTGTCGGGAGTCGATTGCTCTGGCAATCCTGATATATGCGTATGCTTCAGCTTCATAAGGAATCTATTAGAAATGCCCTGCTTCAAATAGTTGCAGGGTTGGTTGTGTGTATGCTTGGAGTACAACCTGTGCATGCCGAGCAGAAAAAACCGGCACCAACTGAACGCAAAAACGAAACACTGATCACGGCGCAGCATATGTCGTCGGATCAGGATGCCGGTATTGTAACAGCGACGGGCAAGGTCGAAATTTCGCGCAGTGATTACATCCTTCATGCCGACAAAGTCACCTACAATCAAAAGACAGGCGTTATGCATGCCGAAGGCCATGTCGCTCTGCTGGACCCTTCAGGCGAAGTCGAGTTTGCTGATCGGGAAGAAATCACCGGCGATATGAAACAGGCCTTTGCTGAAAATGTCGGCATCCTTTTTCCGGACAATTCGCGTTTTGCCGCCAAGCAGGCGCAACGCTATGATGGGCGTTACCTTGTCGCCGATAAGGGCACATTCACAGCCTGTAATGTTTGTAAGGAAGATCCCAATAATCCGCCGCTATGGGAATTGCGCGGCCAGAAAATTGTTCATGATAATGAAGAGCATGAAATTTATTATCACAATGCGACCATTAACTTCGCCGGCATCCCTGTTTTATATACGCCGTATTTCTCCTCGCCCGATCCCACCGTTGACAGGAGGCAAGGTTTTCTGACGCCGATGCCTGGCATATCTCCGCAGCTTGGAGCCTTTGCGCGCGTTCCTTATTACTTTGATATTGGTCCCAATGAAGACGCGACTTTTGCGCCGACATTCAGCGAAAAAGACGGCGCACAGATGGGCGGTGAATATCGCCGTCGCTTTGCCAAAGGCAGTATGGATTTTAACGGCAGCTTTACCAGAGCCGATCTCATCAGCGATGCTGGCGTCGACGAAGGCCAGCAATGGCGCGGACATTTAATCGGCGATTTTCTATATAACATAGATAATATGTGGCGCGCCGGAACCGATGTCGCCTTCACATCGGATAAAAGCTATTTGCAACGCTACCGCCTGTCCTCCGCTGATCAATTAACCAACCGCGCTTTTGTCGAAGGCTTTAAGGGTCGCGATTACGCCGTTACCAACATGTATTATTTTGAAGATTTGCGCCCTGGCACCCAACCGGTTCAGCCTTTGGTACTACCCGAAGCAACATTCAGCGCCTTAGGTGAGCCGGGCAAGACATGGGGCGGGCGCTGGTCACTAGGCGGTGGCTTGCTCGCAACTAACCGCGACAATTCCAATCAAAACCCCCTTCAGCAAGGCCCCAATACGCGCCGTTTTTCGTTAAACGGCGGTTGGGAACGGCAATTCACATCAAATACAGGTTTTGTTATAACGCCGTCTGCTCTGCTACGCGGCGATACTTACTGGGCCGACAATGTGCAGAATTCCCAAGGCACCAGTTCAACTTATAATAATGTTTTGCTGGCGCGACAGTTCGAACAAGCCAATGTCGTCGCGCGTTATCCCATGGGTCGCAGTGGTGACGGTTACCAGCAATTACTGGAACCTATCGTTGCCTTAACAGCGGCGCCCGTCGTCAAAGCCGATCCGCGCCAGCCGATCGAAGATAGTCTTGATGTTGAATTTGATGAAACCAATCTGTTTTCTCCCAACCGTTTTACCGGAACAGATCTGATCGAAGGCGGTAGCCGTGCGACTTATGGCCTGCGCCATGCTGTGACCCTGAATAACGGCGCGCGCGTTGATATGTTCGGGGGCCAGAGTTACGACTTCACAGACAATAGCCTGTTCCCTCAGCAGTCCGGCCTGCAACAACATTCATCGGATTATGTCGGTCGCGTTGATTTTCTGCCTGCTGAATGGATCAATGCCAATTACGGTTTCCGCCTAAACCACGATACACTGACGCCTGAACGGCAAGACGCTTTGGTTTCCGTCGGCGCTCCTGTTTTCCGTCCCTATGTCCGCTATATTTCAGCCTATCAAACAGAAACCACAGGCATTATTGACGAGCTTGAAGAAGCAACACTCGGCTTTTCCTCCAACTTTGCGAAATACTGGACATTGTATGGCAGCCACACGCAGGAATTCCAACCGCAACCCGGCGCGCGCGGCACGAACGTCACCCTTACCTATGCGGATGAATGTTTTGTGTTTGGTATCGGCGCCAACCATGACGACACGCAACGCGCCGATATCAGCTCAGGCACTTCTGTGATCTTTCATTTTTTCCTGAAAAATGTCGGTGGCATCCATACCGACGGCGCAGCCATGGGCGGTTTCCAACCACAGTTTAGGCAGTATTAGGACATTGCCTGCAATGCCTGATCGTAATTATTCACAATCATGATACCTTTCGGTGGCTGTTCGGGCTTTTCCGTCAGCCACAAACACTTACCGACCCCTCCCGCTTGCGCTGCTTCCATATCGCGTAGCTGGTCGCCCAGAAAAACAGAACGCGCCGGATCAAGCTGTAATTTCTGAATTGCTTCCAAAACCATACCGGGGCTTGGCTTCCGCCAGTAACTCTCCCGCCGGTAAGTATCGATGCTGCCTTCCGTATGCTCAAAACAGGCAAGGGTAAGGTCGATCTGGATACCTTCCTTGGCTAGCTGCCGCAGCATCCATTTCGTTAAAGCGTTGTAATCCGCTTCGGAATAAAGGCCACGCGCCACACCTGACTGGTTAGTTAATATAGCCAGATAAAAGCCCCTGTCCCGGGCTGCCCGCAGGAAGGAAAACAGGCCCGGCAGGAAAGAAAACTGCTCCTGTTTACCGACATAGCCGTGATCGACGTTAATAACGCCGTCCCGGTCCAATAATAAGCCGCGTCGCTGCATTTTTTCTGTTCCCCTGCTTTCAACCTTACTATATTAACGATCAGATCACCGCAACCAAAGGTTATGACGCAATGTTGAAACGCTTTATCGCCTTATGCCTCGTCGCATTCCTAGGAGTTCTCCCCATGTCAACCAAAGCTGAGCCCGCTCTCGACCCTGAAAACACCCTTTATCTGGACCTGCCCGCCGGTCGCGTGGTGATCAAACTGCGCCCCGACCTTGCGCCGCTGCATGTCGCGCGCATCAAGGAACTGACACGCCAGGGTTTCTATGACGGGCTGAACTTTCACCGTGTCATTCCCGGCTTTATGGCCCAGACCGGCGACCCGCGCGGTGATGGCACCGGCGGCAGCGGCAAGAAGCTGAAAGCCGAATTCTCGAAAGAAAAACATCTGCGCGGCACTGTTTCGATGGCACGCGCAGCAAGCCCAGATTCGGGCGACAGCCAGTTCTTCATCTGCTTTGCGCCCGCTCCTTTCCTTGACGGGCAATATACCATCTGGGGTCAAGTGACTTCCGGCATGGAGTTTGTCGATAAGATCAAGATGGGCGACCAGAGCGATAATGGCCATGTCGATGACCCAACCAAGATCGTGAAAATGCAGGTAGCTGCCGACGTCAAAGACAAGAAATGAGCCTGAAAGCCGTTCATGTTATTGGCGGCGGCTTAGCAGGCAGCGAAGCATCATGGCAGTTGGCGCAAGCAGGCGTGCCGGTGGTGTTGCGCGAAATGCGCCCCGTGCGCGCAACCGATGCGCACCAAACCGATAGTTGCGCGGAGCTGGTTTGTTCCAACTCCTTTCGTTCTGACGACAGTGAATATAATGCTGTTGGCCTTTTGCATGATGAAATGCGGCGCTGCAATTCGCTGATCATGCGGGCGGCAGATGCCAACCAAGTTCCAGCAGGCGGTGCGCTTGCCGTTGATCGCCACGGTTTTTCTGCAGCCGTGACGGAAGCGCTTTCTACCCATCCTCTCATCACGATCAAACGTGAAGAACTGCCGAGCCTGCCGGAAACGACCGGTGAGATGGATCAGGTGATTATCGCCACCGGGCCACTGACATCGGAACCTTTGGCGCAATCCATCCGCGCCTTAACGGGACAAGAGTCGCTGGCCTTCTTTGACGCCATAGCCCCTATCGTACACCGTGACAGTATCGATATGAGCAAAGCATGGATGCAGTCGCGCTATGACAAGGTGGGCCCCGGCGGTACCGGCTCCGACTACATCAATTGCGCGATGGATAAGGAACAGTATGAGAATTTCATCCGCGAATTACTGGTCGCGCCAAAAACGGATTTCAAGGAATGGGAAAAAAACACGCCCTATTTTGAAGGCTGCCTGCCGATCGAAGTGATGGCCGAACGCGGCGTTGATACTTTGCGCTACGGCCCGATGAAGCCAGTCGGCCTCACCAATCCGCATGACAACCGGCGTCCTTACGCCGTGATGCAGTTGCGTCAGGATAATGCATTAGGAACGCTCTACAACATGGTCGGCTTCCAGACCAAATTAAAATATGCCGAACAGACGCGCGTGCTGCGCATGATCCCCGGCTTGGAGAACGCCGAATTCGCGCGCTTAGGCGGCTTGCACCGCAATACTTTTATCAACAGCCCGTTGCTGCTGGATGACCGGCTGCGCCTGAAGTTGCGCCCCGGTATTCGCTTCGCGGGACAAATCACAGGCGTCGAAGGCTATATCGAATCCGCCGGCATCGGATTGCTGGCGGGGATCTTTGCCGCAGCCGACCGCAAGAATGAAACGCTTGCATCACCGCCACGCACGACATCGCTTGGCGCCTTGCTCGCGCACATTACCGGCAATGCTTCAGCCGAAACCTTTCAGCCGATGAATGTGAATTTTGGCCTGTTCCCGGAAATCACTGAAACCTTCAAAGGCAAGCAAGGCGGTCGCGACCGCAAACTGGCTTATACCGTGCGTGGTAAGAAGGATTTTGGGGATTGGTTGGGACAAATAAGAACCAATATTGCCGCTTAGGCACCCAACTAAATCGCTGTCTTCGTAATGTCCTGATAAGCAGCGATGACCTTGTCGCGGATGGTAACGACGGTCTGCAGCATCAACTCGGCGCTGTTAACGGCGGTTACGACACTAGCGATGTCGGCTTTGCCGGTAGCACCAGCTGCAGCCGCCTGCTCACCAGCCTGCAGTGATTTGACTGTATCCGTCGCAAAGCCTTTCAGCGCATCGGCGAAACTTTCGCCGCCACCGTCGATCTCTCCAACGGAAGCATTGGTTTTTCCACCACCGCCTTGGCGGTAGGCAGACAGGACATCGGCGACATTCATAACCATGGCTTACCTCATTGCAGAAGGCTGATTGTACTAAGGACCATCCCACGCGCGGCGTCGATGGTATTTAAATTCGCCTGATAAGCGCGGTTGGCTTCAGTCATATCCATCATTTCAACCAGTGGATTGACGTTCGGCGTCAGCACATAACCGTCTTTATCAGCTGCCGGATGTGATGGGTCATATTTTTTGATGAAATCGCTATTATCCGGCTTAACGCCGCCGACCGTAACCTTGTAAGCGCCGAGCGCTTTATCGAATTCATTTTTGAACGTGATGACCTGACGCTGATAAGGCTTTTGTCCTGGCGCCGAAGGTGACGAGTTGGCATTGGCGATATTTTCGGCAATGACCTTCATACGCTGGTCCTGGGCTTTTAGACCCGAGCCGGAAATCGCAAAAATATCTGTCAGTTCATTCGACATTTAAACCTGACCTTTAGCTGCTGGTGCCCTTCAGGGCGATTTTGAACAAGCCAGCCATCTTGTGATACAGCGAGGCGATTTCTTTATACTCAACGGCCGTTTTGGATACTTCCATCATCTGGCCTTCGACATCAACCGAATTGCCTGACAATGTTGTTTCATAACCTTTGACCTTGGTCGTTTTCGCATTCACGCCAGCCATGGAAGCCGGAATAATGTGGCGCGCATCCGTCGTCGCCATTCCAATATTTGCCTGCTTCAACGCATCGCCGAAAGTAAAAGCCGTCAGATCCCGGGCTTTGTAACCGGGCGTATCGGCATTAGCGACGTTTTCAGCAAGAACCGCCTGCCTCTGATTGAGGTAGGACATTTTCTGCATCAAAAGGCCCATAAGGCCGGAACTGTTGGTATCCATAATGCTTATCCTTTTGTCACCAGACCGTGACAGAAGCACAGCTGTTGCTGTACCGTAACATTCTGCGGGGATAGTGTTAAAAAACAGTAAAAACGGGGTAGTTGGCGTTTACAGGCGTTTCAGCTAAGCTACGGAAATGGTTGATAATCACGATCCACCCTCCCCCTTTAAACCGCGCCCGAAGGCACCTGTCGCAGTAGCGCTTCAAGGTGAAAGGGGCAATCCCGATTCTCTACCCAAGATTATCGCATCCGGTCGCGGGAAGCTAGCGGAACAGATTCTTGAACTTGCCTTCAGTAAAGGCGTAAAAGTACGCGAAGATGCAGACTTGGCGGAATTGCTGGTGACGCTCGACCTCGATACGCCTATTCCAAGCGAGGCTATCGTCGCTGTTGCCGAAATCCTGACCCGTGTTTATGAAGCTAATGCCCGCCTAAGCAAACCTCTGCCGCCGCCTGAAAGCTCCTCATGACCGAAGCCGCGATTGTTACAGAAGAGTTGGCAACAATAAAAAATTACCTGAAAGCCGCAGAAGATGTGCTGGCTTCCGGTTACATGCCGGACATCACCGCACTGGGGAGCCGTGTGGCGCAGCTATGTGAACGTATTCAGAAAGGGTCAAAAGATGTGCATGAGAAATGCATACCGCAGCTGATCGCCCTTGTTGAGCAACTCAATCAATGTGAAGAGAAAATACGCGCCTTCCATGCCACCCGTACTGCTTCAGGAAATGCATCATGAACCCGGCTGAACCAGACACCATTTCATGGCTGCGCATTATCGTTGCCTTCGCTTTTGTCTCCGGCTTGATGGGCCTATTGGCTTACGGGCTGAAATATATCAGCCTGCGTGGCATGAAGTTGCCGGGCATGTCTTCTAAAACCCAGCGTTTGCAGGTGGTCGAAAACCTGACACTGGATGTACGTCGCCGTTTGGTTATCGTCCGCCGCGACAATGTCGAACATTTGCTGTTGTTGGGCATTAATCAGGATATAGTCGTGGAATCGAACCTGACGGCCCCGCCCCAGTCTCCTGCCACCTATTCAACCAAGAGTGCGACATGACGCGCTGGCTTAAAAAATTCCCTAAACTGCAACTGTCCTTTTTGCCGGCAGGCCTTGCCGCTTTTGCAGCATTGCTGGTAGCGCCACAGGCCTTCGCACAATCCATCAATTTCGATATGGGCCAAGGACCAACGACATCCGCCAAAATCGTGCAGACTATTTTGCTGATTACGGTTTTGTCGCTGGCACCGAGCATACTGGTCATGGTGACCTGCTTTACCCGCGTGATTGTCGTGCTGTCATTCCTGCGCACTGCCATTGGCACGCAGCAAACACCGCCGAACGTAGTGCTGGTCAGCCTAGCTTTATTCCTGACGATGTTCATCATGCAGCCAACCTTTGATCAGGCGTGGGAAAACGGCGTGCGCCCGATGATGAATAACCAGCTTGATGAAGAAACGGCCTTTGACCGTATGATCGAACCATTCCATGACTTCATGCTGAAACATACGCGTCAAAAAGATATCGACCTGTTTGTGGAGATGAGCAAAAATGGCAAGCCCGATACCGTTGCCGCCACGCCTGCCAATAAACTGGCGCCGACATCCAAAGCCATCGGCGCGAAGGACGAAGTTTCCATCCGCGCCCTCATCCCCGCTTTTATGATCTCGGAATTGCGGCGCGCGTTTGAAATCGGCTTCCTGCTCTTCCTACCTTTCCTGATTATCGATATGGTCGTGGCGTCGATCCTGATGTCAATGGGCATGATGATGCTGCCACCTTCGATCATCTCCCTGCCCTTCAAGATCATCTTTTTCGTTCTAGTCGATGGCTGGTATCTGATCTGCGGCAGCCTTATTCAGAGCTATACGGCTGGATAAGCTGTTGAAACAATTGCCCTTTATTGCAAGTAATATCAGCATTGAAAACATATCTTTAAAAGACAACAGTTCGTATGAACAAGAATACGATTATACGAGAATCCATTATGCCAAAGACATTGCCCATAACATCAAAATCTACAAAACCGATTGTTGTTTTTTTCTCACCTTCTTTAGATCAAGAAGCGCCGCAGAAAACGCGATATTTTAACTCGCCTGCGAATACCGATATTAAAGCCAACATCTTTGTAGAAGCTGATAGTTGGGATGAAGTAACAAGCAACCCTATATTTCATAAATATAATGATTGCGCGAGAGTGGGCCTACTATCCCCTAAAGATAACCTGATAGTAAGAATAAGCAGTAGTGGCGAACTAATATTGGATGATTATCGAACAGAACAAATCCGACACTTTGTTAAAAGCAGGCATGAAACTGTTTATCGTACCTCCACCGTAAAAAATGCTGAGGATCTATCTCCTGTAACTATTCCCCTGACCGAAACGCCAGAAGTTGCTAATCGCGACGAGGCCATTGGCTGCTACTCATGCCCGCCATTAGCAGCACTAAAGAGAGCTTAAACTTAAGGCTTCGCCCCACCCCGGATCATCTTCACCTGATCTTCGTCCAGCTGGAAGCCTGAGAGAACTTGATAATCAGGCCCGAAACTGCGCTGCGCCTTCGGCAGGGGGATGAACACATGCAGGGATTCTGCATGTTCAATCGTTTTCTTGTCGCTTGAAAAACTAAATTCGACCGTCATCTTGTCCTTGTTCAGGATAGTTTTGTCCGGCGCGACCACAGCGATAAAATAGGGAAAGCTGACGCGGAGCCCGCCAAGGCGCGGGCCTTTGGCGGCAGCAAAATTCAGATCGAACCTCACATCGATACCGTTGTCTTTATATTCGCACTCGCCTGTGACGTTCAACATCCTGGCTTGTGAAACAAGCTCAGCCGGGTCAGGCTTTTCGGTGCCGAAATCTTTCATGTCATCCAGATCGCGAATAATGGCGACTTGCGGGCAGATTGGCAGCGGCTGATCCTTCTTTGTCTCTGCCTCTTTTTTATCGGCATCGATCTTGTCAGCTTTCGAGGTGCTGCAGGCGCTGAGCGCAACAAGCATAGCCAGTCCCAGAGTATAGCTCGAAAGCTTCATCTTCATGCCCCTGCCAATTTAGTGGCGACACGGTCGATAATGGCTACAGCATCATCAATCTGCGCCTCGGTCACAATCAGCGGCGGCAGGAAGCGCACAACATTATCGCCCGCGCCCAGCCCCAGAAGTTTTTCTTCACGCAAGGCTTTGACGACATCCAGATTCAGCGGCACACAAATCAACCCCTGCATCAGCCCTTTGCCCCGATTGCCGATAAAGACTTTAGGATGACGCTTGGCAACTTCCACCATCTTCCGCTCCAGATAATCGCCCATGCGCTTGGCCTGATCGATAAAGCCGGGCTTGGTCATGACATCCAGCACGGCATTACCCACTGCCGTTGCCAGAGGATTGCCGCCATAAGTCGAGCCATGCGTGCCCGGAACCATGCCCTGTGCCGCTTTCGCGGTAGCAAGGCAGGCACCTATCGGGAAACCGTTACCGAGGGCCTTGGCGATGCACATAACATCCGGCGTCACACCCGCCCATTCATGCGCGAACAGTTTGCCGGTACGGCCCATGCCGCATTGGATTTCATCAAAGTAAAGCAGCAGACCGAATTCATCACAGGTTGTACGCAAATCACGCAGGAATTGCGGATCGGCGGCCTTCATACCACCCTCACCCACGACAGGCTCGATCATGATCGCGGCGGTTTCAGCAGTAATGGCATTACGTACTTCGTTCAGATTACCCCACGCAACCTGATCAAAACCTTCAGTCATGGGACCAAAGCCACCGACCATTTTCTCGGTCTTCGCCGCGGCAATAGCCGCCAACGTGCGGCCATGGAAACAGCCCTGAAAACTGATGACGCGGTAGCGCTGGGGCTGGCCGATCGTGCTGAAATATTTGCGGATAACTTTAATACCACATTCCCAGGCTTCGACGCCGGAATTCTGGAAGAACACCGTATCGGCGAAGGTCAGGTCAACCAGACGCTGCGCCAGTTTATCGCCGCCATGCGTCTTGAAAACATTCGATGTAATCCAGAGCTTTTCAGCCTGATCCTTCAGAGCCTGCACAATGTAAGGATGCGCGTGCCCCAATCCTGTTACAGCGATGCCGCCCATGAAATCGAGATAACGTTCGCCCTTATCGTCGAACATATAAACACCTTCGCCGCGCTCGAAATAAATATCAGAGCGGTTATAAACCGGCATCAGAACGGGCATGTCTTCAGGTTTAATTGCTTCGGCCATTGTGACTCTCAGGATTTAAGTTTGTAGCCGGAGGCTATCATTTTATACGCCAGGGTGATGAGCAGCATATTGATAACTGCCATGACAACAAGCCCGGTGCCAAGCGTACCGTCAGACACACCAATAAAGCCATAACGAAAACCGTCGATCATATAAAAAAACGGATTGAGATGGCAGAGGAAGCGCCAACCTTCCGGCAAGCGGTCAACGGTATAGAAAGTGCCGGACAGGAACGTAGCAGGCATGATGATAAAATTCTGCACCGCCGCCAGATGATCGAACTTGTTCGACCAGATGCCCCCGATAAGCCCCAGCAGCGCCAGCATCATCGACCCCATAATGGCGTGATAGGCCATATAGCCGATGTCATAGACAGGAATTTCCATCAGCAAAGCCAGCACCAGTACCGAGACCATGCCAACGGCAAGGCCGCGGGCGATACCACCCAGCGTATAGCCTGCTGTCAATTCCATAGGAGACAAAGGAGGCATCAGCACATCGACGATGTTACCCTGCACCTTGGAAATAACCATAGAGCTGGAAGTATTAGCGAAAGCGTTCTGCGCCATCGACATCATGATCAGGCCCGGCGCGAGAAAGGTCATATAAGGCAGGTCACCGATAGTGCGACTAGAGCCACCCAGCGCCAGCGAAAAGACCAGATAAAACAGTAAAGTTGTGATAACCGGCGCCACGATAGTCTGGGCATAGACCTTGATAAAACGGCCGGTTTCCTTGCCTGTCAGGGTCCAGAGGCCGAGCCAGTTTACGTTACCGAGAATGCGCGGCCCGAGATGCGCAGGCGAGGGTGTGTTTGATGAGAGAGTCATGCTCTCTATTTGACCGATTTTTCCGGTCAACGCAAGATTTTCACAACCTTAGGGAATTACCACACCCATGCACCAGCACATAATGGCTTTTTGCGCATGGAGGCGGTTTTCGGCTTCATCAAGTACGACGGATTGCGGACCATCAAGAATTTCATCCGTCACTTCCTCACCGCGATGCGCCGGCAGGCAATGCATAAAGATGGCATTCTCGGCGGCATGGCGCATGAGGTCGACATTGACCTGATAGGGCGATAACCGTTCGTGACGCGCAGCGGCATCACTGTTATGCATCGATACCCAGCAATCGGTCAGAACAATATCAGCGCCTGCGACGGCATTCACATCCGCCGTGACACTGACCCTAGCACCTTTTTTCTGGGCAGCGATCAGCACATCTGTCGGCGGCGCAAATTCCGGCGGACAGATAATAGTCAAGGTAAAATCAAAAATCGGGGCAGCATGAATCCAGCTGATCAGGACATTATCGCCGCCGTCGCCGATCCATACGGCAGTTTTACCCGCCAAACTTCCAAACCGTTCTTCAGCGGTCATCAGGTCGGCCATAACCTGGCACGGATGCGAAAAATCGGTGAGCCCGTTGATAACAGGAACCGAAGCACCCGCAGCCAATTCGTCCAGCTTTTGATGCGCGAAAGTACGCAGCATGATCATATCAGTAAAGCGGGACAGGACCCTGCCCGTATCTGCAATCGTCTCACCCCTACCCAGCTGAATTTCTGCACCACTCAGCGTCGTGACATGGCCACCCAACTGCCGGAAGCCCACTTCGAATGACACGCGCGTGCGGGTCGACGGCTTTTCAAAAATCAGGGCAAGGGTTTTGCCTTCCATAGGACTAAAGGCGAGCAGCGAAGCTTTTAGCTTATGCGCCAGCTTCATAATGGCTTTCAGGTCTGAAGGGTCAACCCGGTCCAGATCGAGGAAATCCCGGCCTGTTTTGGCCGCAGGTTTAAGAACGTTAGTCATGCCCTTAAGATTGCTTGCCCGTCTTCAGCCAGTCAAGCTTGTTCGTGCGATTTTCCAGATAATTTGACAAAGCCATCACCACGCGGCGGTCATAAACTTTGTCCGCATCGCGCAGCATATTCTGCACCGCATCATTTGAGGCCATACTGGGACGATGCGCGCGCGGGCTGACCATGGCCACAAACGTATTGGCGACTGTTACGATCCGCGCCGTCGCTAAAATCTGGTCGCCCTGCAATCCTTGCGGCACACCGGTGCCGTCAAAACGTTCCAGCACCTGTTTTAGGGTAGGAACGACAGGACCGACAAAATCGATAATCGATAAAATATCGGCGGAGGTCAGGATGCTATCGCGGATGAGCTGTAGTTCTTCGGTAGTTAAAACCGTCGTCTTGGTCAAGATTTCGCGTGGCACCAACACTTTGCCGAAATTCATCAGCGAACCGGCGATTTCCGAAGCCTCAATCTCTTTCTCACCAAGAACCATTTCCTCTGCTATCGCACGCGACAGCTGTCCTACCCGCGCCGAGTGGCCGGAGGCATAAGGATCGCGACGGTCAACGACGGCAACCAGCGTTCCTATAACCTGTCGCAACATATTTTCGCGGCGCTCACGCTCGACAATCAGATTGGTGACATCTTCGGAGCGAACGATGACACCACCGGTAAAATCGCCAAACGCCGCAAGCGGTTCATAATGGGTTTGGATAAAACGCAGTTTGCCGTCGACTGCATCCGTCTGATGCAGCATCTCAATAGGGCGCCTAGTGCTGCGCACTTCGTTTAGCCGCAGCTCCATCTTCTTGGCTTCTTCGTAATTCATCACCCTGTCGATGGGCTTGCCGACAATATCGCGCGCCTGAGTACGTAACATGCTGGCAGCGCTGAGATTGACGAACCAAAAATGATTATCCCTGTCGAAAATCGTCATCGCTTCGGGATTATTATCCGTGATCGAATGTAAAAAATCTTCCTGGTGATTGAGGCGGCGCTGCATCTGATCAATGCGCAACTGATAGCTGGCCGAGAGGTTATTATATTCCAGACGCTGCGCCGCTGTGATCAAGAGAAACAAAAAAAGCGCCAGCGGCATCACCACAAGGCAGAATAAATAAAACAGTTGTTCCTGTTGCGAGATTTCGCCCCTCATCAACAGGGAAAAAGATTGCCAAAAGCCGTAGGCACTGATGAACAGCAAGATAGGGCATACGATATAGGCGACGAGCACACTCGCCTTCGCATGCGGGCGATGTGTTGCGCCACTGATAGGAGAAGCTGGAGAGAGCATCGGGGATTTCAGCGGAAAAGATGAAATATTTCGGAGCTTTCGATATTAAAGGGAAGTTCTAAATGTCCGGTTAACAGAAATCGGCCTTAAAAACAGGGGGGTTAGCCGCTAAAAGCTGGCAGCGCATAGCCAATATATGATATAGGGCTTACCCCTTTAACGGCTTTATGCACTATGTCTTACGCCCTGCAAACGCACGAATTACGCAAAACATTTAATAATGTCGCAGCGGTAGATTCCATCAATCTTGAAATAGGTCGTGGTAGCATAACGGCATTGCTTGGCGGCAATGGCGCTGGCAAGAGCACGACAATGGCCATGCTTCTCGGGCTTTTGCAACCGACATCCGGCGGCATCACTCTCCTCGGTCGTGATTTACTCAAGGAACGGGCTTCTATTGCCGCCCAGGTTAACTTCTCATCTCCATATGTTGATTTACCTAATCGTTTAACTGTGCGCCAAAATCTGAATGTCTACGGACATTTATACGGTGTTCCTCATCTGCAAAACCGTATTATGGAGCTGGCAGAGCAGTTGCAAATCATACCCCTGCTCAACCGTAAATATGGCACTTTGTCGGCGGGCCAGCGTACCCGCGCTTCACTGGCGAAATCTCTTCTCAACAAGCCACAACTTTTACTGCTGGATGAACCCACAGCCTCGCTCGACCCGGACACGGCCGATTGGGTACGCACATTACTGATGGATTACCGAAAAGCATCCGGCGCTACTGTCTTTATGGCATCCCACAACATGTATGAGGTTGAGCGCATGTGCGACGACGTCATCGTCATGAAAGCGGGATCGATTGTTGATCGCGGCTCGCCGCAAAAACTGCTTGAAACCTACAGCCGAGAAAATCTGGAAGAGGTGTTCCTTGACATCGCCCGCAATCGCACAGCCTGAATCCGCCTTCTTCCTTTTCCTGCGGCGCATCTGGGGCCTGATGCTGCGGCATTATTATTTACATTCGGGGTCGTGGCCGCGCCTGATCGAAATGCTGTATTGGCCGATCATCAATATGGCGACATGGGGTTTTACCAGTTCTTATCTTGTACAGAAATTTACCGATACGGCGATTATCAGCAGCACTTTGGTTGCCAGCGTTATTCTGGTCGAAGTGCTTGTACGCGTTTGCACCAATATATTGATGCTGTTTCTGGAAGAAATCTGGTCCCGCAACCTGGGACATCTTTTCGCCAGCCCCATTAAATTTGGCGAATATGTTTGCGGTATTACCGTTGTCTGTTTTGTACGCACGACGGTTGCAATGATACCCGCCATTCTGCTCGCTAAATTCCTATTTGGGTTTTCACTAGTAAGCCTTGGCTGGCCCGGCGCAGCTTATATCGGTCTGCTGGTTTTTAATGGATGCTGGTACGGTTTGCTGATCATCTCCTTGTTGTTTCGATACGGTCTTGCAGCGGAATGGATGGCCTGGATGGGGACATGGTTGCTGATACCGATCATTGCACCCTATTACCCTGTTAGCGTTCTACCTTACGGCTTACAACTTGCCGCGCACGCCTTGCCCGCAACCTATGTATTTGAAAGCCTGAAATCCCAGATCACCCAGCACGAAATCCTGAGCGGCAACCTGCTCATCGCGCTTGGCCTCAACATTGTTTATTTTATAGGTGCAAGTCTGGTTTTATGGATGGCCTATCGCGGTGCGCAAAAACGCGGCGGACTGCTGCAGGTTGGGGAGTAATTACTGGAACGCAGGTTCTGAGAAACTGCGCAGTTTGCGACTGTGCAAATTCTCTAATCCTGTTTCACGCAACAGCTCCATCGTCTTGATGCCGATATGCAGGTGCTGATCAATCTGCTGGCGATAAAAGAGATTAGCCATTCCCGGTAATTTGATTTCACCGTGCAGCGGCCGGTCAGACACACAAAGCAATGTGCCATAAGGCACGCGGTAACGAAAACCATTGGCAGCGATCACAGCGGATTCCATATCCAGCGCAATCGCGCGGCTCTGGTTAAAGCGCTCCACCAACTTGGCATAGCCGCCGATTTCCCAATTACGGTTATCTGTAGTCACAACCGTGCCGGTGCGCATGACAGATTTCAAATCATAACCTTCAAGGTCAGTAATATGGGCGACGGCATTTTGCAAAGCGCGTTGCACTTCGGCCAAAGCCGGAACCGGAACCCAGAGTGGCAAATCATCATCCAGCACATGATCGTCACGCACATAACCGTGCGCCAGAACATAATCACCGAGTTTCTGCGCCTCGCGAAGCCCCGCACAGTGCCCCAGCATAATCCAGCCATGCGGACGAATGACAGCGATATGGTCTGAAATTGTACGCGCATTGCTGGGCCCTACGCCGATATTCACAATCGTGATGCCGTTTTTGTCTTCACGCGTCAGATGATAAGCGGGCATCTGCGGCAGGCGCGTCTGTTTTGTGCCGCTAGGCTTGGCATCGCTTAAATTCGCATTGGGAAGGACATAGCCGCCCGGTTCCACCAGCGATGTATATTGCGCACGGGTTGCAGCCTCGCGCAGGTCATCGGTCTTCTGCATCATCTCGGTGCCGAGGCGCACAAATTCATCGACATAAAACTGGTAGTTCGTGAAGATCACAAAATTCTGAAAAAATTTAGGATCGCAGCCTGTATAATGTTGCAAACGGTGCAACGAATAATCGACACGCGGCGCGGTGAACAAGGCCAGCGGTTCGTCGCCGCCCGGCGGCACGATATATGTTCCGTTGGCAATAGCGTCATCCATTACAGAAAGATCGGGCAGATCGAACATCTGGCGCATCAGGGAAACGCGGCTTGACTCCAGACCACCTTCTACATGCACGCCGTCGCCAAAAGCAAAGTGAATGGGGATCGGTATATTACTGACCCCCACCTCAATCGGCACCTGATGATTATTTAGCAACTGGGTGAATTGCTCGGTCAGATAATTCCTGAAAAGGTCGGGTCGCGTCAGCGTCGTGCTATAACGCCCCGGGCCGGAAACAAAACCGAAAGCAAGACGCGTATCAATTTGCGTCGGCTTGGTAGGCGTGATCGCGGCATAGGGATAATAAGCGGAGACATGCCCCTGCTGCGCTTCGCCTTTCGCCAACCGTTGAAAATGGTCGCGCAAAAAGCCGGTATTGGTTTGATAGAGCTCCTCGACATAAGCCGTGGCCTTGCGGGCATCTGTAAAAGTTTTTGCCTGATGTGGAGCAGTAGGAGGAATAGCCTGAGACATTCCCCTTATTCTGTCACCGCAGCCTTAACAAGAGGTTACCCTTCTAACCCCATGAGAGAACGGGCAAAATCCTGTGCGTTGAAGGGTTGAAAGTCTTCTGCCCCTTCCCCCACACCCACAGCGTGAATGGGCAGTTTAAAGCGGTCAGCCAGTGCCACCAGCACGCCGCCTTTGGCAGAACCGTCCAGTTTTGTGACAACAAGCCCGGTAATTTGCGTGAGGTCGCGGAACACTTCGACCTGCGCATGTGCATTTTGGCCGGTTGTCGCATCCAGCACCAAAAGCGTCGCATGCGGCGCTGAGGGATCGAGCTTTTTCAGTACGCGCACCAGTTTGGCGAGTTCCTGCATCAGGTCGGCTTTGTTATGCAGACGCCCCGCAGTGTCGATCAACAACAGATCTGTTTTCTCAGACCGCGCTTTTTCCAGAGCCTGATAGGCAAGCGATGCAGCATCGCTATTGGGTTCGCCCGCAACGACCGGCGCGTTGGTGCGCTCACCCCAAATTTTAAGTTGGCTGATCGCGGCGGCGCGGAACGTATCGCCTGCAGCCAGCATAATCTTCAAACCCTGCTTGTGATAATACTGGGCCAGCTTGCCAATCGTCGTAGTCTTACCGGTGCCATTGACGCCCACGACCAGAACAACAAACGGTTTCTTGCTGGCATCAATTTCCAGGGGTTTTGCGTAGGGCTTCAGGATTTCCGTTACCTGTTCTGCCAGCGCCCTCTTCACTTCGTCGTCACTGATATCCTTACCAAAGCGGTTGCGCGAGAAGTCCGCTACCAGCTTTGCCGCCGTCGCAGGGCCTATATCCGCTGTGATCAGCAATTCTTCCAGTTCCGCCAACGTCACGTCGTCCAGTTTACGTTTGGTGAAAATGCTGCCGATACCTTCCGACAGTTTTGTCGATGATTTGGTAAGGCCGGATTTTAATTTTGACAGCCAACTGCTCATAGATTTTCTCCTATCGCGCGGCGCGGCACGCGCGGCGCGATATTGATATAGACACTGTAAGTGTTGGTTTGCCAGCGGCGTGCCAGTTCCTGAACCGGGATTTCACTTTCCCCTTGCTGACCCAGCAAAACAACTTCGGCCCCTGTCATGTCCGGCATGTCGTCCAGGTCAATCACACATTGATCGGTGTTGATGCGCCCCACTGTTTTGCATTCATGGCCACCCACTAAAACACTATTCACATTTTTGGGAATGCGGAAATAACCGTCACCGTAGCCGACGGGCAAAATACCGACCCGGCCTTCTTTTGGCATCACATATTCACAGCCATAACTGACTGAAGCTCCGGCAGGCAAAATCTTGGTGGAAGTAATACGCGCTTTCCATGTCAAAGCCGTTTTGACACCCACTGGAATATCCGGCCCGACAAAGGATGATGGCGGCACACCGTAAGCCACCATTCCCACTCGCGCCATATCGTATCGCGCGCGCGGATGATAAAGCGCGCCCGACGAATTTGCCGCGTGAATAATTTCCGGGCGAATACCTATAGCGGCAAGCGATACAATCACCCGATCGAATTTTTCGATCTGCCCATTGGTGTGATCATTATCCGGGATACTGGCGATAGCAAAATGTGTCGCAAGCCCCGCAACAGCAACATTGGGAATCTTTTTCAGCTCCGCGCCAATAGCGGCAGCTTCTTCAGGCAAACAACCAATGCGGCCCATGCCGGTATCGACCTTGATATGCACACGGATGGACGATGCTGTTTTTGGCATTTGCTTTAAGGCTTCGACATGCTCAGGCCGAAAAACAAAGAATTCCAGACCGGCAGCTACAGCCAAAGTCATTTCATCCGGCAATAGGCCGCTTAACAAAAGTATCGGCGCGGTAATGCCAAGCTTCCGCAACAACAACCCTTCGCCGTAATTAGCAACGCCCAGATATTTTGCGCCGCCCTTAAGGAAAGCTTTGGCGGCAATTTCATAACCGTGGCCATAACCATTGGCTTTGACCGCCACAAGCAGAGGTCGCCCAATGGCCGCCTGCAACCGGCGCACATTTTCTGCCAGCTGACAGGCATCTATATCCAGCCAGCAATCGCGGGGGACGGTATCAAAAAAATTGAAAGGAACGTTCATGCCGCTTCTATAGAACGGCCACGCCACAAAGCCAATAATGGCAATTTAACAATTACCGGCGTGCCGCCAAAGGCTGCATCTGGCCCTGATCATCCGTATCTTCCGGCTGGAAGAATGGCTGTGGTACCGGCGCACGTTCCACCTGTGCCTCACCCTGCCCCGGGCCCGGTTGAGGCTGCACAGCAGGCTGAGCGCCGTTTGGTACAGCGCCATTTGCAGCAGGCTGCGCCAGATTTCCGTCCGTGCCGTAATAGTTAGCAGGCACTTCCGGCTGCTGGCCATAAGCCACGGCCGGTTGACCTGCACGTTGCTGCGGTTGTTCTGCAGCGGTCGCTTCGTTGATGGCTTCGATAATACGGTAATAATGCTCAGCATGCTGCAGATAATGTTCGGCAGCTACGCGGTCGCCGGATGACTGCGCATCCCGTGCCAGCGCCTGATATTTTTCATGAACCTGCCATGCATTGCCGCGCACACGCACATCGATGCAATTGCTGTCGAAAGTCTGATGACGCAAGGAAGCAGCTGAACGTGGGCGGTTATTACCGACATTAGGATTTCCAGCGCTATTACCCCTGTCGTGACCACCGCTATGGCCACCACCGTGACCGCCACCATGATGACGACCGCGCGGACGCCGGTTATTAGGCCCCTGTCTCATACCACTATTCCTGTTCTGCGTATTTTCCATGTTTTCATCCTTAAATACACCGTCTTGCATAAGACCTTGGTCCTGCAAAAATCGATGAAAACTTATGCTTGCATGCCGAAGTTCATCTTCGCATTAGGCCCATTCTCATTGGATATGGGCTGCAAGTCGTAGGGCATCCTAACCGCCTTACTTTTGACAAACAACAGTTTTTTTGGGCCCCTCATATGCTGCCCCTAAAGTGCGTTTTTTTGGACACAGTTCAATGCAAGTCCGGTGTTTCACGTTTTTAGGCAACACGGGGTGTTCCCCACGGGAAGATCCATGACTATTAAAAACAGGCAGGAAGTTTGTTATTTCCCTAATCTTGCTTTGACGAATCTACCTCTCCCTTAATAGGGTGAACACCGCAATTGTACGGAACCACCATGCCTAACTTGGCCTACGAAAAAAAACATGGCCGCGATGAGGGTAAAATCATCTGCGGCGTTGATGAAGTCGGGCGCGGCCCTTTGGCGGGCCCGGTCATGGCTGCTGCCGTCATTCTGCCTGAAAAATTACCGGCAGATATCAAACGTGAAATCCGTGACAGCAAAAAAATGACGCATAAGCAGCGTGAAGATTTGTTCGACCCCCTGACCCAGCTCTGCCGCTACAGTATTGCCGAAGCATCGGTCGAAGAGATTCTGCATCTCAATATTTTATGGGCGAGCATGCTGGCCATGCAGCGCGCCGTCTCTGGCCTACGGGTCACCATTCACACCGCTCTCATCGACGGCAACCGCATACCGAAATTGGAATGTCCCGCCATTGCTATTATTAGTGGCGATGATAAATGCCTGTCGATTGCGGTTGCGTCCATCATTGCCAAAGTTACCCGCGACCGGTTGATGAAGAAATTGGCCCTCGAACATCCGGGCTATGGTTGGGAACATAATGCCGGTTATGGAACAGCGGAACACCTTGCAGCCCTGCAACAATTAGGCATAACCAAATGGCACCGCGATTCTTTCGCGCCGATCGCACAATTACAGGCTAGATAAAACACACGCATAACCAAAGAGTTAGACTAAGGCACATTCCGTTCACTAGCTGGTAATAATCTTCTTTTATCTTGCTTTATGCGGGCTTGTTAGCTCTCTTAAAGCCCTCCCCCTACAGTCGAAGGATTTGCAGTGACAATTGGTGTACAGAAATCGCAGGTAACGACATGGGGCAAGCAGGCTATGGACCGTCTGCTCCAAGATGGTTTAACGCCCACACCAAATAATTACGCGGTTTATTACTATTACTTCGCCGGAACCAATCCGGGCCTGAAAGCAACTGTTGATACCGTCCTCACCCACGAGAATCGGCTGACGCAGGCACATTGCGACGAGTTGTTCCTGCGGCATTTAGGGGTAGAGTCCGAACAGAAGGCCCTTCTGCAAACCAATAATGTCATCGAACAGGAAATTTCGCGCGTCCTGAAAGTCATTGATCAGGCCACGCAAGGAACCGACCAATTTAACCAGTCATTGACCCAGTTCTCAGGCGAGATCAATTCATCAGATTCGCTGGAGCATATTCGCGAGGCTGTCACCAAAATTGTGACGGAAACGCGCACTGTCGCCCAGCAGAATGAACGCCTGTCTTCCCAATTGTCAGACGCGACCCAGCAACTGGTCGAGGCAAGGCAAAACCTGGATCAGGTTCATAAAGAGTCGCAAATCGACGCCCTGACCGAAGTCGGCAATCGCAAATATTTTGAAAAAGAGCTGACCTACAGCATGGGTGAAGCGCGAGATAATGGCTGGTCCATGACGCTCCTGATGATCGATATCGATCACTTTAAAAAATTCAATGATAACTATGGGCACTTGATCGGCGATCAGGTTTTGCGGCTGGTCGCACGCACTTTGGTTGAAAATTTGAAAGGTCGCGATATCATCGCCCGCTACGGCGGTGAAGAATTCGTTATTATCCTTTCCCAGACTAAAGTCACCGATGCCGAAAAAGTCGCCAATCAGCTTCGCGCAAGCCTCGCCACAAAAAGCATCAAACGGCGCAGCACGAATGAAACGCTCGGCACTGTTACAATCTCGATTGGCGCGGCTGAATTGTGTGTCGGCGAAGACCGGGATGATTTTGTTATGCGTGCCGATAACGCATTATATAAAGCAAAGCAAACAGGCCGGAACAAAGTCATGCTTGATATATTATCGGCAGAGCAGATAGCCGAAATTCAGTCCAAAAATCGCATGAAATTCTAATAAAGATTGCCGAATCTGGGGGCGGTCTTTACGCTTGCGGGCAACAAAGCCAGTAACGGCTCCGCAAACATGTGATCCAGAAAATATAATGCAGAAAAAACTGACTATCGAAAAGACCGTATTCTGGGCGGCGCTTATCGGCTGTTGCCTTATGTGGGTTATCCATGTCGCCATCAGCACAGCCTCACTGCAGGGATTGTCGGACGATACGTCGCTTGTTTTTCTAAAATATCTTTCCCATTCCTACATGTTTAATCAGGATAGTTCGTGGGTGCATCTTTTTGCCGTCGGTTATCCACGCGAAGCGCAATTTGCCCTTAATGCTTTGTCGCTACAGGCATTACTCACGCTAGGTGTGCAGAACGCGGACACTTTCAAATATACTTTTGTACTGTGGCAATATGCCTTGCCGGGCTTCCTCTATTTGGGCCTGTTTTATGGCCTGTACCGGCATGGCAAAGCTGCATGGGCGATTTTTCCGCTGATGTGCTGGGCGCTGCTCAGCGTTCCAGTAGACTGGAATCCCGTTAATAACACGCGCTGGGCTGTGCCATTTTTCTGGATGTATTTTTTCCTGGTCCTTTTCGCGCGCCCCACCATCAACCGATGGCCACTTGCTGGAGCTCTAGTTTTAGGCGCTCTAATGTGGGGCGGCCTGTATGAAACGGTTATTGCACTCTGCGGCCTTTGTCTTGCTTTTGGCGCAGCCGTCGCGTGGCGCGAAAAAAACAAAACGCCGTTTCTGTTTGCGCTTGCCTCTGTCCCCGGAGCTATCCGCGCAGAACTGTCCTATATCACCAGCGGACAGATGGCCCCCAATAGTTTTCATGGGATATTACTGCCCTACGTTTTGAACTGTCCTTACTTTTTACTGATCGTCCTTACCTTTGCTTTTATTTTTGTTCTTGCGGTCGCGCCTAATGGAAAACGGCGCATGCTGGAAATAATTTTTGGCGCTATAATCTTTATCGCCGCCTTAGTTGTTATTTCTGACAAGCAACCGCCCGAATGGGCGATGACGACAATGAAATATGATTACGCCGTGTTGCCCTTCGGCCTGATGCTATGGGCAGCTGGCCTGCGGGTTATGCAAAAACCTCCAGTCGCTTATGCGCTTCCTGTCGCGACGCTTACTTTATTCGTCGGTGCAGTATTGTGGTTTATGCAGATCGAGAAAAGTCAGGAATGGCAAACATGCCGCGAATCTTATGAAACCGATAAGAAAAATCATTTTCTGTTAGTTGATGCGCAATATATGGCGCTGATGAAACCAGATAGCCGCCTGAGCCCCGTCTACGGTCCCAAATATCATAGTTGCCTTTGGGGTCATTACACTTCATGGGCCGATATGCTGCAAAGCCCCGAAGGCCGCATAGAAAATTGGTCGCTGCTGTCTTTCTGGAACGACTTTACCTTTATTGAGAAGAACGGCGCTGTTTACCTGCATACGAACGCCCTGACCCCCGTCAGCCCGGCTATGCTCTCGGGCGATGAAGATTTTCCTCTAAAAACACCGCTTTATGACATCACGCCGCTGTACGAAAAAGCGGGTTTGGGGCCACTTTTCCCCCGCAGCCGTTGCATGATGCCTTTTGAAGGCGGCTCTTACCTTTACAATCATCTTTTATTACTTAGTGACAAACAGCGCGCTGGCATGTTTGTATGCCCGCGTTGATGCAAAATTCTTTAGCTACAAATAGCGAGCCCGATTATTGGCACGCCCTGAATCCGGAACAACGCGCCGCCGTCGAAGCCTTGGATGGGCCCGTACTGGTTTTGGCTGGTGCCGGTACTGGAAAAACGCGCGTATTGACGGCACGGCTTGTGCATCTCCTCACCACGGGCAAAGCCCTGCCCGGCCAGATCCTGGCGGTGACTTTTACCAACAAAGCTGCCGGCGAAATCCGCGAACGTATCTCGCACAGCCTTGGCCGCTCGGTCGAGGGCTGGTTTCTCGGCACCTTCCATTCGCTCGCTGCGCGACTCCTGCGCCCACATGCAGAACTGGTGGGGCTGAAACCGAATTTTACCATTCTGGATCAGGACGACCAGATAAGACTTATCAAGCAGTTGCTGGAAGCCGAAAATATCGATGATAAAAAATCGCCGGGCCGCGTTGTTGCCGCCGTCATAAGCCGCTGGAAAGATCGTGGTCTTTTACCCAATGATGTGCGCGGCGAAACCGGTGGACAGTTGGCTAACGGCAAATTGCCCAAGATTTACGAACAATATCAGGAACGCTTGAAGTCGCTGAATGCTTGCGATTTCGGCGATCTACTTTTGCATCATCTGACCATTCTGAAAAATCATCCGGATATTCTGGCGGAGATGCATAACCGCTTTCGCTATATTCTGGTCGATGAGTATCAGGATACTAACGTCGTACAGTATTTATGGCTGCGATTGCTGGCCAAAGGGCACAACAATATCTGCTGCGTCGGTGACGAAGACCAATCAATCTATGGCTGGCGCGGTGCTGAGATCGGCAATATTCTGCGCTTTGAAGAAGATTTTCCCGGCGCTGTTGTCGTACGGCTGGAACAAAATTACCGTTCATCGGGACATATTCTAGGCGCAGCATCGCATCTGATCGCCAAGAACCAGATGCGCCTCGGCAAAACCCTATGGACATCGGCGGAGCCCGGCGAAAAAGTCCGCATCCAGACTTTGTGGGACGGCGAAGAAGAGGCGCGCTGGGTCGCAGATGAAATTGAAACTTTGCAGCGCCGTCAGGTGGCGCTTAACGAAGTCGCCGTTATGGTCCGCGCCGGTTTCCAGACCCGCCATTTCGAAGAACGTTTTATTAGTCTCGGCATCCCCTACCGCGTCCTTGTCGGCGCACGCTTTTATGAGCGGCAGGAAATCCGCGACGCTATGGCCTACTTACGTCTCCTGGTCTCACCTGAAGACGATCTGGCATTCGAGCGCATTATCAATACGCCGAAACGCGGCATTGGACCTGCGGCTATCCAGCAACTCTATTCTTATGCCCGGCCATTGCAGCTGTCGCTCACAGCATCTGCCACGCGCCTGCTGGAAACGGACGAGCTGAAACCAAAATTGCGCGCAACAATGCGCACCTTGATGGATTCTTTTGTGCGGTGGCGGGAATTGCTGAAGACCTTGCCGCATCCGGAAGTCGCGCAAATCGTACTGGACGAGTCCGGCTATACCGGCATGTGGCAGGCAGATAAATCGCCTGAAGCGCCGGGCCGCCTCGATAACCTGAAAGAGCTGGTCAGCGCTCTGGCGGAATTCGATACCATGCCCGCGTTTTTAGAGCATGTCAGCCTTGTCATGGAAGCGACCGAGAAAAATGACGGCGCGCAAGTCAGCCTTATGACCCTGCACGGCGCTAAAGGCCTCGAATTCAATAACGTGTTCCTGCCGGGCTGGGAGGAAGAAATTTTCCCCAGCCGCAGATCAATGGAAGAAAATGGCACGCAGGGTTTGGAAGAAGAACGGCGGCTGGCTTATGTTGGCATCACCCGCGCACGGGAGCGCGCCTTTATCAGCCATGTCGCCAACCGGCAATTGCACGGCAGCTGGATCAATGCCTTGCCTTCCCGCTTTATTACGGAACTGCCCAGCGCCCATATCGACAAGCAATCAACTATCAATTTCGGCAATCAGCAGGCAAGCAATTCATGGCAACGTGAGCGCAAGGAAAATGTGCCACCGCTCTGGGAACAGCTACGCGCCGGACAGGCCAGAAATGTGCCGCCGCGCCTGCGCCCCACGGAAATTGAAGGCAAGGCCTATGTCATCACGCCGCCAAAGCGCGAGGGCAAACTTAATATCGGTGACCGCGTGTTTCATGAAAAATTTGGCAACGGCACAATCAAGCGCATCGATCACGACAAGCTGGAAATATCTTTCGATAAAGCCGGACTTAAAAAAGTGATGGAAAGCTTCGTGCGCCCTGCGTGATCCGCTTATCTTGTCGGGTAAGAGTGGGGATGCATACCGGAATCTATCACCATAGATGAAGTATCTGGCGCCATCGCGGGTTGCCCCAACATAGATTGATCGACAACAGGCAATACCATCGGCTGCACCATCGGCGGTGTCGACAGCATCATATTTTGGTCGCGCATTTCAGCATGCGTCTTAGGGTCTTCATCTTTTGGCGGCGGGTTTGAAGGAGTAACAGCCGGCGGCGTGGAAAGTTCCATATAAGGATCGCGGCCAGTATGGTAGCCCATGCTGCATCCTGATATCGCAAATCCCGCAATCATCAGAACCATAGCCAATGCGGTCTTTGTCATTACCTTCTTCATCACTGTCTCCTGAAGCTGCCGGGTTTGAAATCTGTGTTGAGACTAGCGGAGCTATTGAAAAACTTCAAACCTGACGTTTTGATACGATCGGGTTCTTTGATATTAGTTTTGAAACCGAATTGAAATTTGGATTGGCTGGAGAATACGAAAGGCCTATTCTTATTCAGAATTCACATCAACTTGAACTCTTTCACGCATCTCTATGTCTTTTAAGCACAAAATCTGGGCCCTGACGTTTAAGGTACCTTCTGCGCTGGCCGATGCCATGGCCGAACCTTTGGGCGAAAATGCGCTGGCTGTAACGGTACTGGCACCGCCCCGCAAGGCAGAAGCGCAGATTGAAGCGCTCTATGATTCGCTGCCGGACCTTCCCAACCTGACGGCGCAACTATCTATCGTGGCAATGATTCATAAAATTGCGACGCCGAAACTCACTATCAAAGAAATGCCGAAACTCGACTGGCTGAAAAAAGTTGCAGAAGATTTTCCACCGCTGCCTATCGCCCGCTGGACTATTCACGGTGCTCTCCATCGCAGCAAAGTTCCCAACCGCCGCTACGCTTTGCAGATCGATGCCACGAATGCCTTCGGCACAGGCGAACATCCGACAACGCGCGGCTGCCTCCTGATGCTAAACTGGATTTTTAAAAAGAAATTAATTCAGCGTCATGCCCGCGTAGGCGGGCATCCATTTTTAAAACACCAAGCCCACAAATGGACTCCCGCCTGCGCGGGAGTCACGCCAGAAGGAAAGCATGCTTTCAGGATGCTTGATATGGGATGCGGCTCCGGCATTTTGGCGATGGCAGCGGCACAACTTTACGGCGGCCACAATGTAGCGGTTGACCTTGATCCGGATTCCGTTGTGATCGCGAAAAACAACGCTGCATCTAACGGCCTTCGCAAAAATATCCGCACATCCGTTAATCGCGGCTACAATTCGCGGCTTGTGCATCAGGGCGCACCCTATGACTTGATCATGGCTAATATTTTCGCAAAACCACTGAGTCACATGGCGCACGATTTAAAACGTCATCTGCGTCCCGGTGGCATGGTTATTCTGGCAGGGCTTCTAAACCATCAAGCCAATATGGTTATAGCCGCGCACCGGATGCAAAAAATCCATCTCGTTAAATGCATACGGCTTGGGGAATGGTCGATTTTGGTTCTGAAAGCTTAGGGGTCAGTGGTCAGAGAAAGAAGAAATAATCTCTTTCTTCTCTGACCACTAATCTCTAGTCCCACACTCCGTGAAGTGATAAACCTTACTCATGACCAACTATACCGCCCATCTTCAAGCCCTGCGCGATGCGCTGACGAAAGCCGGTTTTGGCGGCTTTCTGGTGCCGATGGAAGATGAGTATCAAAGCGAATATGTGCCAGAGTCGGCGCAACGCATCCGTTTCCTCAGCGGTTTTACAGGATCGGCCGGATTTATCACTGTCCTAAAGGATAAAGCCGCTTTCTTCACGGATGGCCGCTACACATTACAGGCAACGCAACAAGTGCCGCCAGACCTATACGCGGTTTTCGACAGCAGCATCAAACCTTCTTCCAAATGGCTGGAAGAAAATGCCGGTAAAGGCATGAAGATTGCCTATGACCCGTGGCTGCATACGGCAGATAGCATAGACCGGCTAAAAAAGAGCTTGGCAAAAAACGGCGCGGAACTTATCGCGGCTGATAAAAATTTTGTCGATACAATCTGGTATGACCGTCCCGCACCGCCGATGCAGCCTATCCATGCCTATGAGTTGATCTATTCCGGCAAAAGCGCCGCTGACAAGCGCACCAATCTCGCCGAAGAGTTAAAAAAGCAGAATTTGAGTGCGGCGGTTATCACTGATCCCGCTTCCATCGCGTGGCTGCTGAACGTTCGCGGTAATGATGTTCCCAATACGCCGCTACCGCTGAGCTTTGCCATTCTTTACGCGACCGGCAAAATAAAATGGTTCGTAGCGCGCGCCAAAATCACACCCGACCTAGAACAACAGCTTGGATCACAGGTTAGAATTGAAGATCCCGGCCAGTTTCCACATGCGCTCGATCAACTCGGCAAGGAAGAAATGCCGGTGCGTATCGATGCGGCCGAGGCCGCCAGCGCCATTATTGATCGGCTCAAAATGGCGGGGGCCAAGCTGAGCCTTGGCGATGATCCCTGTATCCTGCCCAAGGCTTGCAAAAACGGGACCGAGCTGGAAGGCATGCGCTCAGCTCATCGCCGCGACGGTGCGGCCCTCAGCAAATTTTTCGCGTGGCTGGAAAAAGAACTCATCACCGGAACTGTCACCGAACTCAGCGCCGAAGAAAAGCTCAGTGAATTTCGCAGCGCCAACAATCTTTACCGCGGCCCAAGCTTCGATACCATTGCCGGAGCCGGCGGTCACGGCGCCATTGTGCATTACCGCGCAACAACGGTTAGTAACCGCAAGCTGGAGCCAGGGCAGTTGTTCCTGCTCGACAGCGGCGGGCAATATCTGGACGGTACTACTGATGTCACCCGCACAATTGCGGTCGGCGCGCCAACTGCCGAAATGCGCGACAGATTCACGCGCGTGCTGAAGGGCCATATCGCGCTCGCCGCTATCCGTTTTCCAGAAGGCACAACAGGGGCGGAGCTGGATGCGCTCGCGCGGCAACATTTATGGGCTATCGGCCTTGATTACAATCACGGTACAGGCCACGGCGTTGGCAATTATCTCGGCGTCCACGAAGGTCCGCAGGGAATCTCTAAACGCAACAAGGTGCCGCTAAAACCCGGCATGGTTGTCTCGAATGAACCCGGTTATTATCAGGCGGGCCAGTACGGCATCCGCATCGAAAATCTGCAGGCGGTCGTTGAATTCGCCGAGCTGACTACCGCGGACCGCAAGATGCTGGGTTTCGAGACGCTGACCCTTGTCCCCATCGACCGCCGCCTGATTGACGTTGCGATGCTAACCAATGATGAACGCGCGTGGCTGAATAACTACCATACCCGTGTCCGCGAGAGTGTGCGTCCTCTGGTCGATGCTGCGACCGTGCCTTGGCTGTTGGAAGCAACGAAGGCGGTTTAGGTTTAATGAAGCCCTAAACCAGATGTTGTAATCTTAGTAGGCACAGGCCGAGTTTTCACTACCCCCATTCTTTCTGCGGTAATAGCACACTCCCGTTGGTCTTTAGCCCCAATACCTGCAACTAAAGTCACAACGTCTCTTTCATCTCCACCGACATCATCAGAAACCATGGTCTTTATCATTCTCGGGCGAGTTAAAAAATCCAACACGGCATAACCGGTAAAATTTCCTGAAACGCCATCTGTGTGAATAAGGAATTTACTGCCATCGGACAAATTCAAGTTGGCATCCGTCATGAAAGTTCCATCTGGTCGAAGAATACACTGGGGTATTGTATCCCTAGCAACGATGCCTTCGTAATCAGAAGCGGGCACAACAGGTGACCGTCCAACACTGGCATTACTTTGCATCGGCAGCGCCGTCAGCCCCATCATGAGGGCCACATGCGGTAATAAAAATTTTTGCATCGCATCTCTCCAATAAATAACTTACGAAATATGAGAAATCCTAGCCCAGCATTCGTTTTTGCGCCAGCCCTACACAATCTTATTCGTTAACGATATTTCGTATTGTTATTCTTGGGTTTTCACTACATTCCAAAAACTTTGCGGCAAATTTTTCAGCCCATTCTGCGCCGACATATAAGACATAATATGGTTGCGCGCTGCCTGCCCCAGCCGCTTACGTTCTGCGGGATCATCCAGCAACCGACGCAATTCCGATGCCGCCTGCGCTATATCCGGCTCAGCCCACACAGCCTTATAGCTATCATAAACATGTTGCGGATCAGAGATGGGCACAAGTTTATAATCGATCAGCACGCTGCATTCCCTGGTCATAAAACCAGTATTGGCGGACCAGCCCGTGGCGATCACCGGCTTGGCGGCAGCCATCGCTTCGGCCATCAGAAAACCGAAACCCTCCGAGCGATGCAGCGACAACACAATATCGGCCCGCGCCAGCAAATCCTTTACCGTTTCATACGGCAGTTTCTCACGGATGATATGGACATTGGCTATATCCGCAATCGCTTTTTGCACGCGCTCATAACTCTCCGGCCAGACATGGTCGTTGCTGATTTTCAAAACCAGAAGCGGAGTGGAATCATTCAGCGTCGCACGGCGAAAAGCCTCGATCACCGCTTCCGGATTTTTCCGCGCATGCACCGAATTGACATCATACATAAAGAACACAACGGGTCGACCGGCGAATTGCGGCAAGGGATCTTGACGAGGCGCCGTTGGCATTGCTGCAACATCCATCGGCGGCGGCACGACATAAACCGGCTTTTCTGGTGCGGCGCGCTTCAAGGCATCGGCGATGAACTTGCTCGGCACCCAGACTTCGTCGACGGCGCGCATGGCGGTGATCCAGCCTGAAGGCACTGTTTCCAGTTCCCACGCCCATATGGCTATGATACGGCGCGTGCGCAAACGCGCCCAGCCAATAGCGGCCATGGCGATGCTCATCATATCCGGGTTGGCGTTAAAAATAACAGCACCGTCAGTACCTGCATTCTCAGGCCATAGCGGCCCTGCCTCTATATCCGTTGTTGCCAGATGGCTAAGATTGGCAGCAAGTGCCGGAATATGGTTGTCATTGAACTGTCGCAACATGTGCCGTGCGATTGTGGCAATGCCGGAAGCCGTGCCGAAGAAACCAGCCACGACAACATTGCCGGGTAAAATTTGACGTTCAGGATCAACTTTACGTGTCAGAAAGAGGGTAACGACGGCGCGTTCCCACTGCCGTAATTTGACGGGCTGACAGCGCCACACTATTTTTAGCAATCGTTTCATCGGTTTTAGGCTATGATTATCTGAACTATTTTTATAGGGTGGGTCACAAGCCTTTGTCACGTTTCTTCTGGACCGCCTGTGTCGATGCTCATTTCCGTTCTTATCATTAATTATAACAGCGGCGACCGGTTGAAACGCTGTCTGAAGCATCTGGCCGCGCAGAGTTTTGCTGATTTCGAGGCGATAGTTATCGATAACGCTTCCACCGACGGATCGGAAACCACCGCCCTGCCCGATACCCGGTTCCAGCTGATTAAATCTCCTACTAACCTTGGTTTTGCAGCTGGCAATAATCTGGCCGCAAAGAAGGCTAAAGGGCAGTGGCTTGCGCTGCTCAATCCCGATGCCTATCCCAATCCTGATTGGCTGGCCCGCCTGATAGATGCCACCAAACGCTATCCGGATGGCAGCCTGTTTGGCTCGACCCAGATTAATTATCATAAGCCTGAGATACTGGATGGCTGCGGCGATTGTTATAACTTTGCTGGATTCCCATGGCGCGGCGGCATTGGCTGGCCGGTATCCAGCCTGCCTGCAGAAGGCACCGTCTTCGCCCCCTGCGCTGCCGCTTCGCTCTACCGCGCTGACCTATTCCAAAAACTGGGTGGCTTTGACGAGCGTTTATTTTGTTATTGCGAGGATGTCGATCTCGCTTTCCGCGCAAGATTAATTGGCCATCACACAATTCAGGTGCCGAGCGCCATCGTGCAGCATGAGGGCTCCGCCATCACCGGCGTCTCCAGCCCTTTTTCGATTTTTCACGGCACGCGCAACCGCATCTGGATCTATATCAAAAATATGCCGGGACTTTTGCTGTGGCCATTCTTGCCGCTTCATATTCTCGGCAACCTGATGCTGCTCTGTCATCGCCCTACATTCCCGGCACGGTGGAAAGGTACCATCGCCGCCTTTAAAGGCTTGCCGGATATCTGGCGCAGCCGCCGTGACATTCAATCCACCCGCACGGCATCAGAAGTTGAGATTGCCTGTGCAATGAGCTGGTCGCTCGGCAAAATGATGAAGCGCAAAGCCGATGTGCGCGCGATTACTTCCCCGACTTCATCCGATCGATAACCAGCCGGTAGCCCTGAAAATTTTCCTGCTGCAGGAAACGCGCGACGCGTCCGATGGTCGTGACACTGACACCCGTCAGGGTGTGAAGGTCGCGGTAGGAATGCTTGCCTTCTTCCAGCAGCCGCGCCACCAGCCAGCGGTCCGCCAGATCGGCAATTTCCTTAGGCGTGCACAGGTCGCGTAGAAACCGGCGACATTCATCCGCATCACGCAAAGACAACAGCGCCTCGATCAATTCTTTTTCGGCTTTGACTTTGACTTGTTTATGTGGGGCGGGCTTATTCTTTTCCATAGAGCACCTTAGTGTTTACCAGCCAAGCCTAGACGCCCCGCTTAAATCATGTCAACGTCTGCTGCAGCCTGAAAACGAGACTGGATTCGCGTTTATGAAATTTCATCCTCAACATGCAGAAATATTGTTGAAGTTCACGCAGTCGATTCTTGGCAGTGATGAACCTCCGGAAACCCAAATCCGCCATCTATGGATAAATATCGCGCATCTGAAGGCAATGGCGCTTGCCCAGCTTCTTGGCAATACGATTGGCAATGCCGTCTATGCCGGACCTTTTAAAGGGATGAAACTGACGCCAGCGGCAATGAGCGGCATTTTTGGCCCCTATCTGACCGGCAGTTATGAACATGAACTGCATGCCTCCTTCGAGAAAATTATCACTACGCCCTATCAAACTATCCTGAATATCGGCTGCGCTTTTGGTTATTACGCAACTGGCCTTGCCCTGCGCATGCTAAACACCACCGTTCGTGCTTTCGATATCAGTGAGGTAGAGCAGCAACGTTGCCGCGACATGGCAGCGCTTAATCAAGTTGATAATCGCGTCAAGGTAAGCGGCTTATTTGAGGGTGGAGATTTTGCCAATTACGCCGGTCAAAAAACTTTTGTCCTGATGGATATTGAAGGCGGCGAAAAAACCTTGCTTGATCCTGTGCTTTATCCGGCCCTGCAGAAAATGGATATTCTCGTCGAATTGCATGATGTACTGGATTCTACTTTGTCGAAAGCAATCACGGACCGTTTCGCAGCCACCCATGACATTACTTTTATCACTAACAGCGCAACATTGTTTGATTTCAGCCCATTCACCGGCACTGCTTATGTCGATCCGTTTGAGAGCCTGATTATAAATTGGGAGAATCGCGACGGTCCAACCCCCTGGGCCGTAATGACTGCAAAATAATATACAATATCAATTACTTATAAGATTTTTCTCAGAAGAACAAAAATAGAACTTGCAAGCCGCCTGAGTTTGGGTGTATGAGAACAAACCATAAACAAAGTCGATCTGTTACCTGCCTTCTGTCCTTGCTAAACCCTCTAAGGAGTTCATCATGAGCACACCGCGCAACGCCAATCTGCAAGTTGTTTCCAAAGACATGAAAGATAACAGCAAGGATAAAGAAGGTGGCTCCGACCGCCAGAAGGCGCTTGAAGCAGCGCTGAGCCAGATCGAACGCGCCTTTGGTAAAGGTTCAGTCATGAAACTGGGCACAGGCGGTGAAAGCGTCGAAATTGAAACAGTTTCAACCGGCTCGCTCGGCCTTGATATCGCGCTTGGCATTGGCGGCCTGCCCAAAGGCCGTATCATCGAAATTTATGGCCCTGAAAGTTCGGGCAAAACAACACTCGCTTTGCATGTCATTGCTCAAGCCCAGAAAAGTGGCGGCACATGTGCCTTTGTCGATGCCGAACATGCGCTGGATCCCGGTTATGCTCGCAAACTCGGTGTCAACATTGATGAGCTTCTAATCTCCCAACCTGATGCTGGTGAACAAGCTCTGGAAATCGCAGATACGCTTGTACGTTCCGGCGCTATTGACGTGCTGGTCGTGGACTCTGTTGCAGCCCTCGTGCCACGTGCTGAGTTAGAAGGCGAAATGGGTGACAGTCATATGGGCCTGCAAGCAAGGTTGATGAGCCAGGCGCTGCGCAAACTCACCGGCTCCATCTCCCGCTCCAACTGCATGGTTATCTTCATCAATCAGATCCGTATGAAGATCGGCGTGATGTTCGGCAACCCCGAAACAACAACCGGTGGTAATGCGTTGAAATTTTATGCTTCCGTCCGTCTCGATATCCGCCGCATCGGCGCCATCAAGGACAGGGAAACCGTGGTGGGCAACCAGACCCGCGTCAAAGTCGTTAAAAATAAAATGGCACCCCCCTTCCGTGTCGTGGAGTTTGACATCATGTACGGCGAAGGCATTTCCAAGATGGGCGAGTTGATCGATCTGGGATCGCAGGCTGGCGTGGTTGAGAAGTCAGGTGCCTGGTTCTCCTATGACGGGCAACGCATCGGGCAGGGTCGCGAAAACGCCAAGCAGTTCCTGCGTGACAATCCGGAAATGGCTGCCGCCATTGAAAACAAGATCCGCGGCAACGCCGGATTGGTTGCTGACGCCATGATCGGCACGCCGGAAACTTCGGGCGATAGCGGCGAATAATCGGTCTTTTGGCACATCGATTGCATTAAAACGGACTAATCGCTCTTACCTTTGGGCCATAATCTGTAACGCAAGGAGTTTCCTTATGCTAACCCATGACCAAATCATAGCCAGTGTGCAGAGCGCTTTTCTGCCACTGTCCTGCGAAGTCAAAATCTGGGACTTTGATGGCAAGCTACGTTTTAAAATATCGGAAAATGGCACCCATATCGTTCGCACTGATGAAGTGGCGCTTGATTATGCCAAAGATGCAGAACTGCTGGCTTCCGTTCTAAGCAATGTCCGCGCCCGCATCCAAAGCAAAGGTTATGTACTACATTAACTAGTGAAGTGAGTGGAGCTTGTCATGTTGCTGTGGCGGAAGCGCAGTCCTTCCCCACAGCAAATGATCTTCCCATTTGCCATTAATCTGCAGATAGGCTTTAGCAAATCCTTCCTGTTCAAACCCCAAACGCTGCAATAATTTCTTGCTCGCCTCATTTTTGGGCAGACAACCAGCCTCCAGACGGTGCAGACGCAATGTCTCAAGGGCAAAATCGCACAAAAGACTCGCAGCTTCGGTCATAAGCCCCTGCCCCGCATAGGGCTGACCGATCCAGTAACCCAAGGTTCCTTTTTGCGCGATACCGCGCTGAACATCGGTTAGGGAAATGCCGCCGATCAGATTGCCGCAACCATTCCCGTCACCATGCAGAAAAATAAGAAAAGTATAGCCTTTGCCCTGACGCCATTCTCGCCAATGCCGCCGCAACATACCGCAAAAAAAACCATAGCTCAGGCCATTCTGTGGCCAGCTCGGCTCCCACGGTGTCAAAAAACTCCGGCTCATATCGCGCATGGTGCGCCAGTTACGCCAATCCGTGGGGTCGCCTACACGCAAAATGACCTGCGGCCCCATCAACTGCGTATTTAGGGGCGGCTTCGGCCCCGAAGGGCGGTTATGAAAAAAGGAACTAAACCAATTCCACATAGATTCCGTCGCCCTAGGGTTAGGCCACCAGTCGTTCGGCGATTTTCTTATATTCTTCCAGATTATCGAGTGGCCCTAATGCCGTCACGATAGGCTTGCGCCTGATCAGTTTCTTGGCCATGCCTTCGACGTCTTCCTTAGTTACGGCCATCAATTTCTTGAGAATTTCGTCAATCGCGATCGGTCGGTTAAAAGCTAGCATCTGATGCCCCAGCACTTCGGCACGACGCATCACGCTTTCTTGTCCCATACGCATATCAGCGCGGCACTGAGCCTTGGCACGCGCCAACTCACCGGGTGCGATATTATGTGTCACATCCCGCAATTCATTGCAAACCACAGGTATCAACTCCTGCACCCTGCCCGGGTCAGTCCCGGCATAAACCTGAAACAAACCAGCATCGCTGAAAGCCATATGGCCGGAGCTGATCGTGTATACCAATCCGCGCTTTTCACGAATTTTCTGAAACAGGCGCGATGACGAACTGCCGCCAAGCAAAATGGAAAGCAGCTGCGTCGGATAAATTTCGCGACGATTAAAACCCGGTCCTGCAAAACCAAGGATAAGGTGAAGCTGTTCCGTTGGTTTCGGCAAAAGTTTAGAACCGCTGGCGATACGCGCTTTATCCTGTTTCGGCGCCTTGCCACGCGGCATTCTGCCAAAGCGTTTTTGGACCATCTCAACAAAAGCACGGTGTTCCAGTTTGCCAGCGCCAACCAAGATCATGTTCCCAGCGTGATAATAATTTTTTACATACTCGGCGACGGCCTTGCGCGGCAAATTTTCAATCACTATGGCGGAACCTAAAATCGAGCGCCCGATTTTCTGACGCGGAAAGGCTGTCTGATGCATCACATCAAAAATATGATCTTCCGGCGAATCTAGATCGCGACCAATTTCCTGAATGATAACTTTCTTTTCGCGCTCCAACTCCTTGGGCTGAAAAACGGAATGCTGCAACATATCGGCGATGATATCGCAGGCAAGCTCGGCATTTTCCGGCAACACGCGCGCGTAATAGGCGGTTTCCTCGCGCGTCGTATGCGCATTCATCATGCCGCCGTCTTTTTCGATCTCGGCGGAGATCGCATAGGACGTACGTTTTTTCGTGCCCTTGAACATCATATGCTCGACCAGATGCGCAACGCCGTTGGCGCTCCACGGCTCATGCCGGGTGCCAACGCCGACCCAAGCGCCAACAACAACACTTTCCGCCTCGTTCATCGTATCGGTGGCGACGCGCAGGCCGTTATCAAGTGTTGTGATTTTGATGGTCATAAAGAAACTCTTTCCGACATAAATTGTTCAACGGCCTGGATCGTTGCCGGTAACAACGTCGTGCGCTCCGGCTTTTGCATTAAGGCGGCAACTTGTGGCGGCACTTCAGGCGTCACACCAATCGCACGCCTGATTGTATCAGGAAATTTTGCCGGATGCGCGCAGGCAAGACTGATCACCGGGTCCGGCAACTCGCGCTCCAGAATTCTCGAAGCAGCAACACCAACGGCAGAATGCGGGTCTAGAATATAGCCACTTTCAGCATACACATCCTGTATTGTCTTTAATGTCAGGGCATCATCGGCGCAGGCCGCCGTAAAAATCTGCCGCGCATCGCCGAGCTGCACGGGCGCCACTTTAAATTCATTTTCGTTTTTTAAGTCGTTCATAAGTGCTTCAACCTTGGCGCCGTTACGTTGGCACAAATCGAACAATAACCGCTCAAAATTACTGCTGATCTGGATATCCATACTGGGACTCAATGTAGAATGAACGCCGTCCGGTTTCATCAGGCCCGAATTAAAAAACCGTGTCAGAATATCATTGCGGTTGCTAGCCACCGCCAGTTTGGAAACCGGCACGCCACATTTCATCGCACCGTAGGCCGCATAGATATTACCGAAATTACCTGTCGGCACGACAAAGCTGACGGGCTTGCCTGCGCCGACTTTGGCGGCCGCTACAAAATAATAGACCATCTGCGCCAATATACGTAGCCAGTTGATGGAGTTGACCGCCGACAAGCTGTATTTTGTGCGCAGTCTTTCGTCATTAAACATCGCCTTCACAATCGCCTGACAATCATCAAAGCTACCTTCGATAGCTACAGCATGCACATTCTGCGCATCCACGCATGTCATCTGCTTGCGCTGAATATCGCTTGGCCCCTTATTGGGATAGAGAATAAACACGTCTATATTTCTTCGGCCGGCAAGCGCCGCGATGGCGGCAGAGCCCGTATCACCCGACGTCGCGCCGATCACCGTCATGCGCTCGCCACCTTGATTGAGGAAATATTCGAAAATGTGCCCCAGTAACTGCATCGCCACATCTTTGAACGCCAAAGTCGGTCCGTGAAAAAGTTCCAGCACCCAATGGCGATCATCCAGTTGCTTCAGCGGTGTGATGGCTGGGTCCGTAAAAGTCGCATAGGCTTGCTGCAGCAGACGCTTTAAATCCACTTCGGGAATGGCGGGCGTCACAAAAGGCTTCAGCACCTGCAACGCCGTTTGCAGATAAGTCTGATCTTTCATCGCCAGAATTTCAGCGACCGAAAATTCTGGCCAGTTTTTTGGCACATAGAGCCCGCCGTCCGACGCGAGACCCGTCAGCGTAACGCCGCGCAGATCAAGTTCCGGCGCTTTTCCACGCGTGCTTTGATAAAAAATAGTCATAATTCAGATACTTTACGATAGCCAGAGACGCCATAGATAACCAATAGCACCAGCGCCAGACTATACCATGTAATGGCGTAAATAAGGTGATTGTTGGGCAGGGTTATACGCGTCTGACCACCCACGGGGTAGCCGCCGGGGTTAGGCGTATTATCCACCTGCAGCACAAATGGCATGAAAGCGGAGATACCAACACTATCGGCCATGGCCTGCAGGTCGATACCGTACCAAGTACCTTTGACATAATCTTGCTTTGGTGTCATCCAGCCCAATGTAGGGATACGCAGCAACCCTTTGACAGTTACAGAACCTGCTTGTTGAAAATATTTTCCAGATCCCTTGAGATCATAGGGAATCCAGCCGCGATCCACCAAAAGATATTGCCCATTATCAAGTTGCAGCGGGGTTAACACATGATAACCACCCTCACCGGATAGCGATATCGCGGTCATATAAAATTCATGATCATGTTGGAAAATGCCGCTAGCTTCGGCAGAACGGTAGTCGGCAACTTTGGGGTCAGAAATATTCACCACATTGATGGGCGCTTCATGTGTCCGCACCTCGATAGTGGCAATGAGGTTTTCTTTCCATTGCAGCCGCTGTACCTGCCATGTGCCAAGGCCGAGCAATACCACTAGCATAAGCGCGGTGAGCACGGTGGGCCACAGGCGAAGGATAAAAACACCCCTGCCCAGCCGAAGCTCACGCAGCTGCATGAAAATTATTTCGAGCCGTACCAGTAGATCGAGATAAACAGGAACAGCCAGACAACGTCAACGAAATGCCAGTACCAGGCGGCCGCTTCCAGACCGAAATGGCTTTGCGGTGTGAAATGGCCCTTCTTCGCGCGCCACAGGCAAACCGCCAAAAAGATGGTTCCGATGATGACATGCAAACCATGGAAGCCTGTTGCCATAAAGAAAGTAGCGCCGAACATGCCGCTCTTGAGGCCAAACTGGGCGTGATGATATTCGAAAAACTGGCAGCAGGAGAAACTGAAGCCAAGAGCAACCGTGATCGCCAGCGCTTTGATCAAGGATTTCTGATCATTTTCCAGAACGGCATGATGCGCCCATGTGACCGTCGTGCCGGACAGCAGCAGGATCAGTGTCATGATGAAGGGCATATCAAAAGGATTGAAAGTTTTGATATTGGCAGGAGGCCATATGCCACCCAAAGCCTCCGGCGGGTATAGTGCCGCGCTAAAATAAGCCCAGAAGAAAGCGGAGAAGAACATCACTTCCGAAGCGATGAACAAAGCCATGCCATAGCGCAGGCCGATTTTGACGATCGGCGAATGCGCATGCTCGACAGATGATTCATGAATGATGGTCCGCCACCAGGCGAACATAACTGCCAAAACGCCGACCAAACCGATAACGGGCCAGCCAGCGCCCAGATCGATGGAACCGATTTTATCCTTGTGCATGAACAAAACCATGCCGCCGGTCATCAGGCCCGCAACCATCGCGCCGATAAACGGCCAGATGGAAGGACGCACCAGATGGTAAGGTTGGGCAATGCCGCTATCGCTATATTGCACGGTATCGTGATGTTCGCTCATGATCATTACTCTTGAGGGTTAGACGGTGATTTAGTGGAAATGTTGGCCTGCTTGAGATGCGCCTTGGACTGATCCTTAGCGCGAAAGAATGTATAGGACAAAGTAATGTTTTGTACATCATCCATGCTGCGGTCATCCGCCATAGAGGCATCGATATAAAATTCCACCGGCATTTCAGCCGTTTCGCCGGGCTTTAACATCTGTTTTGTGAAGCAAAAACACTGTGTTTTAAAGAAATAGGCCCCTGCTTTATCCGGCTGCACATTGTATGTGGCAGTCCCCACCACCGACTCGGTCCCGCGATTGATGGCCCTGTACTTAACCAATACAGGCTCGCCAATCTTGACACTGACATTCTTAACTTCCGGCGTGAATTCCCAAGGGAGTGCCGGATCGACATTGCTGTCGAACGAGACGGTGATGCGGCGTTCTTTGGTATCAATAGATGCGACAGGTTGAACAGTCTGCGAGACTTGCGTCGTGCCACCAAAACCTGTCGCCTTGCAAAAAAGACTGTACAGGGGAACGGAGGCATAAGCAGCGCCAACCATCAGCCCAACAAAGGCAACAAGTACGATCAGCAGACGCTGATTTTTATTTTTGGTATGGGCGCGCTTCACGACCCGTAACCCAGTTTTATTTTAGTGATCGTTATGCCGTATACCAAAACGACAAAGGCCAAAAGCACAAAAAACAATGCGAGATTACGCGTGCGCTGACGACGTCTACGCTCAGTACTAACAGGGATTTGGTTTGGCTCACTCATGCCCAGACCTTTAAGGCTTGTTCTACCAGCAGCAACGACAAAAGTGCCGTCAGGTAAAAAAGAGAATAGAGAAACATCTGTTTTGCCGAGCGATGCGTTTTATCCCTCAACACGCGCACGGCGCAAATAACGAACAGGCTGCTGAGAATAGAAGCACCGATCAAATAAACCATGCCGCCGATGCCAAGGAAAGCCGGAGCTAGGCTAAGTGGGAACAAAATCAGCGTATAGACCAGCATCTCGATCTTCGTGCGGCGCTCGCCACGGATAACAGGCAGCATCGGCACGCCGGCGCGGGTGTAATCATCATTGCGGTATAGCGCCAGTGCCCAAAAATGCGGCGGCGTCCAGAAAAAGATAATCAGGAACAGCACAACGGCAGGCAAGGCCACATTCCCAGTCACAGCAGCCCACGCTATCATCGGCGGGAATGCACCTGCTGCGCCGCCAATAACAATATTCTGCGGCGTACGACGTTTCAGCCACATAGTATAAACGAAGACATAAAAGCCAGCGGCAAAGGCAAGTAAACATGCAGCCAGACCGCCAATCGCCAGCCACATCAAAGCGACGGAGCCAAAAATCATCGCGCCGCCGAATTCCAGAGCCGCCTGCGGGTCCACCCTTCCCTGCGGCAGAGGACGGCGCTGCGTCCGCACCATTACCCTATCGATATCGCGGTCATACCACATATTAACTGCGGCGCTGCCGCCAGCAGACAGAGCAATACAAAGGATTGTAACGAAACCAAGCAGCGGATGAATATGCCCGGGGGCCACCATTAAGCCCACAAAACCGCTGAACACCACCAGAGACATAACGCGCGGTTTCAGTAGCTCAATATAGTCGCCCACACGCGGGCCGACACTGGCATAGTCCAGTATCAACGGCTCGGCAGCTAAAGTGGAAGCAACGTCTTTCATCTTTTGGTCTTGCCCAGTTTTTCTTAGTCAACGCGCGGCAAAGTTTCAAAAGTGTGAAATGCCGGTGGCGATGACTGGGTCCATTCCAGAGTATTGGCGCCTTCGCCCCAATAATTGGCTCCAACTTTCTTGCCCCAGAAAATGGTGTAGATCGCAACAAAGACGAACCATATTGCTGCGGCGTAGCTCAACATAGCGCCGTAAGTGGCGATCATGTTCCAGCCGTGGAACGCATCAGGATAATCCGGGATGCGGCGCGGCATGCCTTGCAGCCCCAGAAAATGCATCGGGAAAAAGGTGAAGTTCACACCGATGAAAGTCAGCCAGAAATGCAGCTTGCCTGCCCATTCCGGATAGGTGCGGCCCGACATTTTGCCGATCCAGTAATAAAAGCCGGCGAAGATACCGAACACGGCGCCAAGCGACAGGACGTAATGGAAATGCGCCACAACATAATAAGTGTCGTGGACGGCGATATCCATTCCGGCATTCGACAGAACCACACCGGTCACACCACCGACGGTGAACAGGAAGATAAAACCAAGCGCCCATAGCATCGGCGTTTTGAATTCCATAGAGCCGCCCCACATCGTCGCGATCCATGAGAAAATCTTAACGCCGGTAGGCACAGCGATGATCATCGTCGCTGCGGTGAAATAGGCACGAGTATTCACATCAAGGCCAACCGTATACATATGGTGAGCCCAAACGACGAAGCCGATCACGCCGATGGCAACCATCGCATAAGCCATGCCGAGATAACCGAAGATCGGCTTCTTGCAGAAGGTCGAGACGATCTGGCTGATGATGCCGAAGGCAGGCAAGATCATGATGTAAACTTCGGGATGGCCGAAGAACCAGAACAGATGCTGGAACAGCAACGGATCGCCGCCACCTGCAGGATCAAAGAAGCTGGTGCCGAAGTTGCGGTCGGTCAGCAACATGGTGATCGCACCACCCAAAACCGGAACGGCAAGTAACAGCAGGAATGCGGTGACGAGCATGCCCCAAATGAATAACGGCATCTTGTGGAGCGTCATGCCGGGAGCGCGCATATTGAAAATCGTAGTGATGAAATTCAATGCGCCAAGAATGGATGAAGCGCCCGCCAGATGCAGTGAGAAAATCGCCATATCCACCGAAGCACCGGGATGTCCGAGAGCACTCGATAATGGCGGGTAGATCGTCCAGCCCGTACCTGCGCCGGGGCCAACAAAAGCTGAGCCTAGCAATAAAGCAAATGAGGGAATAAGCAGCCAGAAGCTGATATTATTCAAACGCGGGAAGGCCATATCCGGCGCGCCGATCATCAGGGGGATAAACCAGTTACCGAACCCGCCGATTAGCGCAGGCATAACGGTAAAGAAAACCATGATCAGGCCATGGGCCGTGATGATCACGTTCCATTGCTGGCCATTGACGAAATACTGCATGCCTGGATCTTTTAGTTCCAGACGCATCCAGACCGAGAAAGCGCCGCCGATGAGCCCTGCGACAACCGAGAACAGAAGATAGAGCGTGCCGATATCCTTGTGGTTGGTCGAGCAGAACCAGCGCATAAAGAAACCGGGCTTATGGTCATGTGCGTGATCGTCAGAATGAGAGGCGGCTTCGTAATGTGTCGATGTCATGATCTTCTATTCCCTGATTGAAATTCTGGAATTACTGGGCCGCGGCGAAATGCGACGGCGTATTCAACTGGCCTACCGAAGATTTCTTCGATTGAACCCATGCCGCGAATTTATCCGGCGCTACGCCTTCGATAACAATTGGCATATAACCGTGGCCATTGCCACAAATCATCGAGCATTGGCCGTAGAAAATGCCTTCGCGATCAAGCTTGATCCAAACCTCGGTCAGATGGCCCGGCACTGACATGCGGTTAACACCAAGCGACGGCACAAACCATGAATGCTCAACATCGCTGCCTGCGACCTGAACACGAACGACAGAACCAACCGGGAGAACAACGCGGTTATCAACTTCCAGCATGCGCTGCGGCTCGCCCTTGATCAGCCAGCCGGGTGAAGCCTCTGCGATCAGCTTATTGGCTTGATCCTGCGTAACATCCGATGAATCCCAGATAGCGTGGCTATCAAAGCTCAGATTACCGTTATCCGGATATTCATATGACCAATACCATTGGTGGCCGGTGACCTTGACGGTCATGTCATATTTATCCGGCGTGCGGTCCGTGTAGTAAAGCAAAGGGAACGAATACAAAGCGATGCCGATCAGAACAAGGCAAGGCAGCAGCGTCCAGATAATTTCCAGCTTCACATTATGCGCTGTCGTCGTTGGCGTCGGGTTGGTCCATTTATTGTATCGCACCATGACCCAGACCAGCAGCCCAAGAACAAAAATGCTGATGAGTATGATGATCCAGAGCAACATATCATGGAACCCATGAATACGACTTTCGATGGGCGAGCCGGGATCCTGCAGATTGATGCCCCAGGCATGGGGGATGCCATCAGCCCATGACGGCACAGCAAACAGGCTGGAAAGAACAAGGCTGAGAGCCAAAATCAGGGCAAATCTGGCAATATTTATATGTCTTGAGACAACGGACACGATTTCACTCCGGCACGGATGAGAAAAAACGGGGTTATTTGTAGGTGCACTATATAGACCCTTCGCTTACCGCTGGCAAAGATTTCGTTCAAGTCGCAAAATAGCCCTGTTCAGTTGGTGATGTGGGGGTTATGCATAGCGCCCCGCCCCTTAAGTTAGAGTCAAAAATGACGGATGCCGCTTCCCTCCTCAATGATCTGGTAAAAAACGCATGTAAGGCGGGCGCTGGTGCTGCCGATGCCATGTTGATTGACGCAACAGCCCTTTCGGTAGGGTACAGGCTTGGCAAGGTCGAAACTTTAGAGCGCGCCGAATCAGGTGATCTCGGTTTACGGGTTTTTGTCGGCAAAAAGCAGGCAATGGTTTCTGCAACGGACCGAAAACCGCAAGCATTGAAAGAATTGGTGGAACGTGCCGTCGCCATGGCCAAGGCTGCGCCGGAAGATAATCTTTGTGGCCTCGCCGATCCCACCGAAATCACCAAAGATTGGCCGAAGCTGGTTTTGGCTGACGACGAAGATCCCACTGCCGAAGACCTTATCGCGCAAGCCCGCGAGGCCGAAGAAGCGGCGCTCGCCGTCAAAGGCGTAACCAATTCCGAAGGCGGCGACGCTGGAGCTAGTAAATCCGAAATTACGCTGGCTGCCAGCAATGGCTTCACCGGGACCTATCGTCGCACCAATTACAGCCTCAGCGCTTCGGTGCTTGCGGGCGACGGCACGGCAATGGAACGCGATTATGATTTTGCCAGCCGCGTCTTTGCCGCAGACATGCCAAGTGCGGCAAGTATCGGCAAACACGCAGCAGAGCGCACAGTTCGCCGTCTTGGCGCGCGTAAAATGCCGACCGGGCATTACCCAGTTGTGTTCGAGCCGCGTATCGCCGGAAGTTTACTGGGACAACTAGCAGGCGCCATTTCAGGAACAAGTGTCGCGCGTGGCACCAGTTTTTTGAAAGACAAGCTCGGCCAGCAAATTTTTACCAAAGGCATCAACATCATTGATGATCCTTTCCGTGTCGGTGGCCTGCGGTCGCGCCCCTTCGATGCCGAAGGCCTTCTTCCGCAAAAGCGCAAGATCATCGATGAAGGCGTTCTCACAACATGGTTGCTGGATTTGCGTTCGGCGCGACAGCTGAAAATGAAAAGCACAGGCCATGCTTCGCGCTCGCCGGGTGGCGTACCTACACCTTCGGTCAGTAATTTTTATATGGAACCGGGCACGTTAAATCCAGCCGATCTCATTCGCGATATTAAACAGGGTTTTTATGTCACAGAGCTGATGGGAATGGGGGTTAACGGCGTGACCGGCGATTACAGTCAGGCGGCAGCCGGATTTTGGATCGAAAACGGAACGATCGTTTTTCCGGTTAGTGAAATGACAATCGCCAGCAACCTGAAAGACATGTTTTTAAACCTCACCGCCGCGAATGATCTGGAATTTTTACGCGGCGTCGATAGTCCTACTTTGCGCGTTGAAGGAATGACAATCGCCGGGATTTAGTGTAGAGTCTGCCTGCAATTGATTCGAAAGGATCTGCATGCCCGACGACTACCGCAAGCTGCATCACTCACTGCAGTCGCCGCCGCCGGAACCTGTACAATCAGGTTACTCTGATCATTTGACAAATGATCACGCAGGAAAAGTTCTTCACTTTCGCACAATCTGGATTTCCGACATTCATTTGGGCACACGCGGCTGTCAGGCCGAATTGCTGCTCGACTTCCTGAAACATACGGAATCCGATTATCTGTACCTCGTCGGCGATATTGTCGATGGCTGGGCTCTGCGTAAACGATGGTTCTGGCCCCAGAAACATAACGATGTCATTCAAAAAATTTTGCGCCGCGCCCGAAAGGGCGCGAAAGTTTTTTATGTCCCCGGCAATCATGACGAAGCCGCGCGTAATTTCTGCGATCTGCATTTCGGCGGCGTCTTCGTCACCAACGAAATCGTGCACGTAACGGCCAAGGGCAAACGTTTATTGATCCTCCATGGCGATCAGTTCGATGCGGTCATGAGCTGCGCCAAATGGCTCGCACACCTGGGCGATGCGGCTTACGAATTTACACTGAAACTCAATACTTTGCTGAATTTTGTGCGCCGCTTTCTGGGCTATTCTTATTGGTCTTTGTCGGCTTACCTGAAACACAAAGTCAAAAACGCCGTTTCGCACATCAGCACCTTTGAACATTTCATCTCCGAACGCGCAGCGCATAGTAAGGTCGACGGTGTTGTCTGCGGCCATATCCATCATGCCGAAATGCGGAAGGTAGGTGACGTACTCTACTGCAATGATGGCGATTGGGTCGAATCCTGTACCGCTTTGGTTGAAGACATGCAGGGCAATCTTTCCATCATCCATTGGGCGCAGCAGCGTGACATGCTTTTGGATGCGGTAGAGGCCGATGAATCCCTCGACTATAACGATCAAAATATGGACACTGCCGAAACCGTGGCGGCTTAAACTTCAGGTGTCCTTTTGTTAAATACAGTATCGCCAAAAAAAATTCTTATTGTCAGCGATGCGTGGTATCCGCAAATCAACGGCGTTGTGCGTACGCTGGAAGAAACATCAAGCGAGCTGCGCCGCATGGGACATGATGTCCTGATCGCGGGCCCCGATGCCCTGCGGTGGTGCACTTTTGCGGCGCCGTCTTACCCTTCTATCAAGCTGGAATTTCTGGCGCGGCCGCGTTTGTACAAAATAGTACAGGAATTCAAACCTGATTTTATCCATATTGCTACCGAAGGGCCACTCGGCTGGGCGGCGCGGAATATGTGCCTTTATCACCGCCTGCCCTTCACGACATCGTATCATACACGCTTTCCGGAATATCTGGCGGCGCGGGTACTCAAAATATTTTCCAGATTTGTACGGATTTTCAGTTACGCCGCATTGCGCCGTTTTCATACACCCAGCAGCGCGATTATGGTGGCGACCCCTTCCATCGAGGCGGAGCTGCATAAACGCAAATTCCGCCGCATCGTGCGCTGGTCGCGCGGCGTTGATACAAAGCTGTTTCAACCTTATGGCAAAAATATAGAAGCGTATCAGAACATACCCCGCCCGGTTTTACTTTATGTCGGGCGCGTCGCGATAGAAAAAAACCTTCGCGCTTTTCTGGGTCTCAAAACACCCGGCAGCAAAGTTGTTATCGGCGACGGGCCGGATCTGGAATTATTGCGCACCGAATATCCAGACGCGCATTTTCTGGGTTCGATGTCGGGCGAAATATTGGCGCGGCACTATGCCGCCTGTGATTTATTTGTTTTTCCCTCAACCACCGATACATTCGGCCTCGTCTTACTGGAAGCCTGCGCTGCGGGCTTACGTATCGCAAGTTACCCGGCGCCTGGCCCTGTTGATGTTTTTAGTGACCCCACCACACAAAAATTTGCCGTGCTTGACGCCGACCTTCATCAGGCTGTGCAACGCGCACTGGTTTTACCCAATGATCCTGCATTGCCCAGAACCTTTGCCGAAAGCTTTTCATGGCAGGCTTGCACTGCTGATTTCTATAATCATCTACAGGCCCCCACGCCTGAGGCCATCAAGCGCATAACACGCCTGCGCCACTGGCTCAGCCGCTGGTGGCAGCACGCACTGGCATTGCTGTTCAAGTAATGGCATTCTGCGCCGATGTTCTCGTTTCTCTACCGCCTTTTGACCAATCTCGGTGCGCCCGTTATCAGCCTTTATCTGGCGAAGCGGCGGCGTGAAGGCCGTGAGGATTCGCAGCGTTTTCCTGAACGTTTAGGTCACGCATCCAAACCACGTCCCAACGGCAATCTGGTCTGGTGCCATGCCGCCAGCGTGGGCGAAGCTGCATCCCTTCTGACCCTTATTGAGAAAATCCGCGCGCTCTATCCCGAGGTCAATATTTTAGTCACCACCGGCACTGTCACTTCGGCCCGGATGCTAGAAGGCCGCCTGCCGCCGCAAATCATCCACCAATATATACCTGTGGACCGCGCGCCCTATGTCGATGCTTTCCTCAAGCACTGGAAACCTGATTTTGTGATCTGGATCGAGTCCGAGCTTTGGCCCAATATGCTGGAAGGCTTGCGCAACCGGCTGATCCCCGTCGTGCTGCTCAACGGGCGCATGTCGGAAAAATCTTTCCACAACTGGTACAGGTTCAAAAGCTGGGCGCGTGAGATCATGAGTACCTTTACCCTGAGCCTGACGCAGACAGAAGTGGAACGTTCTCGCTTTGTAGCGCTTGGCGCAAAACCGGTACGTTGCATCGGTAATTTAAAATATGCGGCAGAGCCCCTGCCCGCGGACGAAGAACAACTCACTCAGTTAAAGCAAACTCTGGCGGGACGGCTGTGCTGGGTGATGGCATCGACACATCGCGGCGAAGAAGAAATGGCGCTAGCAGCGCATAAAAGCCTAATGACGAAATGGCCGAACCTGCTGACGATTATCATTCCGCGCCATGCCGTGCGTGGCAACGAAATCGCCAAACAAATTTCTGCACAAAATTTGCAACTCGTGCGACGGTCGCAAAAACAGAACATTACACCCTACACCCAAATATATCTGGCCGACACAATGGGCGAGCTGGGACTATTTTATCGCCTCAGCCCTATTACCTGTATCGGCAATTCGTTTGTTGCCCCCGGCGGCGGACATAACCCTATTGAACCCGCCCAGCTTGGTTGCGTCATTATCTTTGGCCCACATATGCAAAATTTTTCTGAAATCACGCATGAGTTCATGCTCAACCAGGCCGCGCTTCAACTGCAGAATGCGAATGAACTCAGCTTTTCGCTCAATCGATTATTGAATAGCGCCGAGGAACGCGCCAAATACGCGCAGAACGCCCGCATCCTCGCCGACGAAAAACACCATATCCTCGACCAGATTATGGTGGAGTTGCGGCCCTGGCTGAACATGCCGCCGCGGAGGAAAGTATGAAAGCTCCACAATTCTGGTTTGAGCCGACCAATTGGCAGGCAAAATCGCTATTGCCTCTGGCGGCACTCTTTTGGCTGGGCGGGTTTTTACGTCGCTTATTGACCAGAGCTTACAGGGCGAAAATTCCGGTTATCTGTATCGGCAATATCATCGCTGGCGGCGCGGGTAAAACACCGACCTGCATTGCTATAGCCAATTTTTTGCTACAGCAGGAAGCCAACCCTGTTTTCGTCACACGCGGCTATGGCGGCAGCGTCTGCGGTCCGCTGCGTGTTGATCCTACCATCCACATTGCATCTCAAGTAGGAGATGAAGCATTGCTTCTGGCCCGTATTGCGCCGACATGGATCAGCCGCAACCGCGCCGCGGGCATAAAAGCCGCCGAAGCTGAAGCCACGCATATCATCATGGATGACGGGTTGCAGAACCCGACTGTCAAGCCAAGCATGGCCTTTCTGGTAATGGACGGAGCTGTTGGTATCGGCAATGGTTTGATCATTCCTGCAGGGCCTCTGCGCGAGACATTGCACAGCGCCGAGAAACGCATTGACGGTATTATCCTGATCGGCAGCAGCGATGTGCAGGGCATCGGCACAAAAACCTACAGCCCCGTCATGCATGCGCGGATTTTGCCCGACCTTTCTGACGATTTTCCCAAAGACGCGAAATTTTTTGCTTTTGCAGGCATCGGTCGTCCGGAAAAATTCTATCAAACCTGCAGCGATGCCGAATTGAATCTGGTAGGTACTACTGACTTCCCAGATCATCATACGTTCACGGAAAACGAACTGCTGCAGCTGGAACAAAAAGCGCAAGCCGCCGAAGCAAAATTACTGACGACCGAAAAAGACTGGGTACGGTTGCCGCCCACATGGCAAACAAAAATCGCCACGCTGCCCATTAAACTGGTTTTCGATATTCCGGAATTACCCCGGTCATTTTTAAAAGGTTAATCCCTAACCACTGCGCCGCGCTTACCATCGAAAAATTCGATCTGAATTTTATCCCCATCTTTGGGCGCTATGCTGCTTGTGATTACATGGCCGGATGCATCCTGTATCAGGGCATAACCGCGGCCCAACACTGCTTTCGGTGACAGATGCCCCAGTACAGCACCTAAATTTTCTAGCTTATGCTGCTTGCGTAAATACATCTCCCGCAATACGGAACCCATTTTATGTTCATAATGCATCAATTTTTGCTGGGCTAATTGCACGATATCGCGCGGGTGCCTTATTTTTCCTGCAGCTTCCGCCACACGCGCGGCACATCTCGCCTGATAACTCTGCCAGCCCATGGTCAGACGTATGGATTTATCATCCAGCCGCTGCATCAGCGGTTCCATCGCCCGTTGCGGATCGCCAAGCGCCCGGCCCATAAGCGCCAGATGCTCACGGTGTGTTTGCACCATGCGCCGCATGTAATCATCCATGCGCCTGCCGTTATCTGTCACTTGCGCCCATATATCAGCCCGCACTGGTACGGCCATTTCAGCCGCTGCCGTTGGTGTAGGCGCCCGCACATCGGCGGCGTAATCGATCAATGTCGTATCGGTTTCATGCCCCACGGCGGAAATCAGCGGAATATGGCTGGCAGCAGCAGCGCGCACCACTATTTCTTCGTTAAACGGCATCAAATCTTCCATCGAGCCGCCACCACGCGCGACGATCAAAACATCCGGCCGCGGTGTAGAGCCGTCTTCCGGCAGCGCATTAAAGCCTTCAATGGCAGATGCAATCTGCTGCGCCGCTCCTTCGCCCTGCACTGCCACTGGCCAGACCAGAACATGGCGCGGAAAACGATCATCAAGCCGGTGCAAAATATCGCGGATCACGGCACCGGTTGGTGATGTAACTACACCGATAACTTCCGGCAAATAGGGGAGCAACTGTTTGCGCGCCGGGTTGAATAGCCCTTCGGCCTCCAGCCGCTTCCGCCTGTCTTCCAGCATTTTCAGTAAAGCGCCGACACCCGCCAGCGCTGCGCGTTCGACGACCAGCTGATAATTCGACCGGGCAATATAGGTGGTTAGCCGTCCGGTACAGACAATTTCCATACCATTTTCCAGCTTCAGGCCCAGCTTACCCGCCTGCCCTTTCCAGCATACCGACGCCAGCAAAGCTTCCTGATCCTTTAAATCGAAATAAATATGGCCGCTGGGCGCGACCTTCAGACCACTGATCTCACCGCGCACCCGCACCTGACCAAACGTCTCCTCCACCGTCTTTTTCAACAGTTTGGAGATTTCACCCACGCTGAATTCCGGCAAATTACTGCCGGGCCTTGGTTGGTCAAATAAAGCGGATTGCGTAGTCGTTTCAGCCATAGCCATAATCAGGTTTTAATTGTAACGTCATTCCGGAAAATTCGCTTTTTTCCGCACTAGCGGGAAAATGCGAATTTATCCGGAACCCAGTGATACTATCAGATAAAAAGCTTGTATGGATAGCCTGACTGGGTCCCGGATAAACTTTCTTTCGCCTTGCTAAAGCAAGTCGAAAAGAAAGTGTTCCGGGATGACGTTATTAATTGTGGTGAGGAAAACCAAATGAAAGTTCTCGTCGTTGGCGGTGGTGGCCGCGAACATGCGCTGTGCTGGTCGATTGCCAAATCGCCGCTTTGCGAAAAGCTATATTGCGCACCAGGTAATGCCGGCATCAAGGCCGTTGCTGAATGCCTGCCCATAGCGGCTGACAAAATTCACGATATCATCGCAGTCTGCCACCTCTATGCAATTGATTTTGTCGTCATCGGGCCGGAACTACCTTTGACCCTAGGCCTTGCTGATGAATTACGCGCCGAAGGCATAGCCTGCTTTGGCCCCGGCAAACTCGCCGCTGAAATTGAAGGCTCCAAAGGCTTTATGAAAGATCTGGCTGCCAAAGCCAATGTACCGACCGCCGGTTACCAACGCTTTACCGATGCCACAGCCGCAAAGGATTATGTACGCGCCCAAGGCGCACCGATTGTCGTTAAAGCTGACGGCCTTGCCTCAGGCAAAGGCGTTACCGTTGCGCAAACGATTGAGGAAGCGCTGGCGGCTATCGACGATGCGATGATCAATAAAGCCTTCGGCGATTCCGGATCATCCGTTGTCATCGAAGAATATATGGAAGGCGAGGAAGTCAGTTTCTTTGCCCTCTGCGACGGTGAAGTGGCGATCCCCTTCACAGCGGCGCAAGACCACAAAGCTGTCTATGACGGTGACAAAGGTCCCAACACGGGCGGCATGGGCGCGTATTCTCCGGCACCGATCGTTGATGCCGCGATGTCAGACCGCATCATGAATGAGATTATCAATCCGACTGTCAAAGCCATGCGCGATATGGGTCGCCCCTTCAGCGGCATTTTATTCGCTGGTCTGATGATGACAAAAACGGGGCCAAGGTTGATTGAATTTAACGCTCGTTTTGGCGACCCGGAAACGGAGTGCATGTTGATGCGCTTAAAGTCAGACTTACTCTCACTGCTCTATGCCTGCAGCAAAGGCATGTTGGACGGTATCGACATCCATTGGCACGATTACGCAGCGCTGACTGTCATTATGGCTGCTACAGGCTATCCCGGCAGCTACAAAAAAGGCACCGCCATTCGCGGATTGGATAAAGCGGCCACTGTGCCAAACGCCGTTGTATTTCACGCCGGGACTGACACCAACGAAGCAGGTGATGTCATCGCTACCGGTGGACGCGTTCTCGCCGTCACCGCCGTGGGCCATACTATCGCCGAAGCGCAAAGCCGCGCCTATCAAGCTGTCGACCAGATCGACTGGCCGGAAGGTTTCTGCCGCCGTGATATCGGCTGGAGAGCTATCGAGAAAACAAAGGCGGCTTAATACCCGCTTAATCAACCGCACCGTAAAAAGCAGTCGAATTGTGGGTTATATACGCCCAATATCGATCGCCATATGACCAGTGCCAATATTCATTAGGATAGTTGACCAACCCCACAGCCGTTAAAGCTTGTGACATTAGCTGACGATTTTTCAATGTAAGTGGAGATATTTTTACACTATCGGTAACCGATAAGCCCCCATCTATATCATCGAACCAATTTGCAACCGACAGCCCCATATCGATTAAATTATCATCTTGATCGATCAGATATATATCAACGGCACCACCGGTAGAATGTGGAAAAACGTTCCTACTACCGTCCAATAAAATAACGGGCGACACCAGTCTACAAGTTTCCCAGAATAGTTTTTCGTAAGTCCAATTGCTAAAGTCTTTTTTTAAAACGTTAAATCTGTCATCAAACAATTTTTGTTGTAGCTCCAAACTTCTCCATCCCTCATAAACACATAACCGCAACCCATCTGGCAATCGTTCCTGCGCTTTGCACAACAACTCATAAAGGCCCGATCTTAGGTATGTATAACATTGGTTGTTATCAATTTCAGGCGACGGGCCATATTGAATTAATTGCTGTTCCCGCAAATCGATCATAGGCTCCTTATTCTCATGAATTGGAATTGCCACAACAGCTGCATCATTTAAAAGAACAGTCTTTTGCATTTTTACTCACGCTTCTCCGCAAAAAATCGCTTCAGTAAATCACTCGCTTTTTGCTCATCCATACCACCGATAACTTCTGGCGCATGGTGGCAAGTGGGCTGACTGAAAAAGCGCGGGCCGTGATCGACGGCGCCGCCTTTCGGATCGTAAGCTGCGAAATAAACCCGGCGCAGGCGCGCAAAACTGATGGCGGCCGCACACATGGCGCAGGGCTCTAACGTCACGTAAAGATCACAATCAATCAGGCGCGGCGAAGACAAAACCTTCCCGGCTTCGCGTATCACCAGCATTTCGGCATGCGCTGTTGGATCGCCAAATTCCTCGGTACGATTGCCAGTACGCGCCAACACATCACCCTTAGGGGAGACCAGAACCGCGCCGACGGGCACCTCGCCGCGCTTGGCGGCGTCCTCGGCTTCCACAAAAGCAAGCTGCATAAAATCAGGCATCGATTTTCCGCGCTTCATCAACCAGCATAATGGGAATACCCTCGCGAATAGGGAAAGCGAGCCCTGCTTTATCGCTGACCAGTTCCTGCCTGGCGGCATCATAGCGCAACGGTTCCTTGGTCACCGGACAAACCAGAATCTCTAAAAGTCGAGGATCCGCGCGGCGGGCGTTGAGCATATCGGTCATTTTAGTCCTTTCGCGTCACAGTAATATTCTATCGCAAATCTCTAGGTTGAACAAATCACTTACCCTCTTTAATGTCCACCCCATGCTAGCATACATCCTCCGCCGCCTAATGTTCATTATACCGACCTTGTTCGGCATCATGGTGCTTAACTTTTTGATCGTGCAGGCGGCGCCCGGCGGCCCGATTGAACAGATTGTCGCCAAGCTTCACGGCACGGATGTAGCCGCCACCGCTCGTTTTGGCGGTTCTGCCGCTGGTGAAACTGCCATGCCCGGCGGCCAGCAAATGAGAGCCAGCGATGCATCGGCGACATCACATTACCCCGGCGCACAAGGCGTGGACCCGGAACTGATCAAGGAGTTGGAACATCAGTTCGGCTTTGACCAACCGCTTTACAAGCGCTTCGGCCTGATGATCTGGAACTATGCGCGTTTTGATTTCGGCAAATCCTATTTCCGGGATGAAAGTGTTTTTCACCTCGTCATCAGCAAAATGCCGGTATCGATTTCGATTGGTCTCTGGACAACTTTTATCGTCTATTTCATTTCCATACCACTTGGCATCCGGAAGGCCGTGAAAGACGGCACCAATTTTGATATCTGGACGAGCGCGGTGATTATCGCGGGTTATGCCATTCCCAGTTTCCTGTTCGCGGTTCTGCTGATCGTGGTCTTCGCAGGCGGGCGATATTTTGAGTGGTTCCCCTTGCGCGGCCTGGTCTCTGACAATTGGTCGGATATGGACTGGCCGCACCGTATTCTGGACTACTTCTGGCACATCACCCTGCCCGTCACGGCAATGGTTATTGGTGGTTTTGCAAGTCTTACGATGCTGACGAAAAATTCTTTTCTCGATGAAATCAACAAACAATATGTCCTGACGGCCCGCGCCAAAGGCCTGAAAGAAAGCCGCGTCCTTTACGGCCATGTGTTCCGCAATGCGATGCTGATTGTCATTGCCGGATTCCCGGGTGCGTTTATTTCCATCCTGTTTACGGGCTCCCTCCTCATCGAGGTCATATTCTCACTCGACGGCATGGGCTTGCTGGGGTTTGAGAGCGCCATTAACCGCGACTATCCCGTCATGTTTGGCACGCTTTATTTCTTTACCCTGCTCGGTCTTGTAATGAATTTGATCGGCGATCTTGCCTATGTGGCTACCGACCCACGCATTGATTTCGAGGCGCGTGGATCATGAAGCTGTCGCCTCTTAATCAACGCCGCTGGGCCAATTTCAAGGCCAACAAGCGCGGTTTCTGGTCGCTTTGGATTTTTCTTCTACTGTTTAGCGTGACATTGTTCGCTGAATTTGTTGCCAATGACAGTCCCTTACTTATCAAATTTGATGGGCATTATTATGCGCCTGTCTTCGCCACTTATCCCGAAACCAAATTCGGCGGCGAGTTTGAAACCGAAGCCAAATACCGCGACCCTTATGTGCGGAAATTGATCGAAGCCAAGGGCTGGATGCTCTGGCCACTGATCCCCTATTCTTACAACACGATTAATTACAATTTATCGCAACCGGCACCGTCGCCGCCGGATAAAGAAAACTGGTTTGGCACGGACGATCAGGGGCGAGATGTTTTGGCCCGCATTATCTACGGCTTTCGTATTTCGGTCCTTTTCGGACTGACGCTAACTTTATTGTCATCCGTTATCGGCATCGCTGCAGGTGCAGTACAGGGTTATTTCGGGGGCATGACTGACTTACTGATGCAGCGTTTTATCGAGATATGGGGCGGTATGCCGGTGCTCTACCTCCTCATTATTATGGCGAGCCTCGTGCAGCCGAATTTCTGGTGGCTGCTGATCCTGATGCTGCTGTTTTCGTGGATGTCACTGGTTCATGTCGTGCGCGCTGAATTTCTGCGTGCGCGCAATTTTGATTATGTCCGCGCCGCCAAGGCACTGGGCGCTGGCGATATCACCATCATGTTCAAGCATGTCTTGCCCAACGCCATGGTCGCGACATTGACATTCATGCCGTTTATTCTGAACCATTCCATTACCACACTCACCGCTTTGGATTTTCTTGGCTTCGGTTTACCCCCCGGCTCTCCCTCGCTTGGCGAGTTGCTCAATCAGGGCAAAAACAATCTGCAGGCCGTATGGCTGGGCATCAGCGCTTTCTGCGTTCTGGCTCTGATGCTGACGCTCCTCATTTTCATCGGTGAGGCGGTGCGCGATGCCTTTGACCCCCGCAAGATTCAGGGCAATCACAAATGACGCTACTTAAAGTCGATAATCTCAGTGTCGCTTTTGGTTACGGCGCCAAAAAATTTGATGCCGTCCGCAATGTCTCCTTTTGCATCGAACGCGGCGAGACGATGGCGCTGGTTGGCGAAAGCGGTTCCGGCAAATCAGTCACTGCTTTATCCATCTTGCAATTACTGCCCTACCCCAATGCCCATCACCCCAATGGCAGCATTCAGTTTGAGGGGCAGGAACTCGTCAACGCTTCGGAAAAAACCCTTCGCGGCATTCGCGGCAACCGTATCGCGATGGTTTTTCAGGAACCGATGACATCGCTCAATCCGCTGCACACAATCGGCAAACAGATCAGCGAAGTTTTGTTCATTCACAAACACATGAACGAAGCCCAGGCACGCGCGCGCACATTGGAACTTCTGCATCTCGTCGCCCTGCCCCAGGCTGAACAGCGCCTGAATGCTTATCCGCATGAACTTTCCGGTGGCCAGCGCCAGCGTGTGATGATCGCAATGGCTCTCGCCAACGATCCAGCCCTGCTGATAGCGGATGAGCCGACAACGGCGCTGGATGTCACCATTCAGGCGCAAATTCTGAAGCTCCTGAAAGATTTGCAGCAACGGCTGGGCATGGCGCTTTTGCTGATCACGCACGATCTCAATATCGTGCGAAAAGTGGCTGACAAAGTCGCCGTGATGCAGAAAGGCGAAATTGTCGAACAGGCTGTTGTCGCCGATATTTTTGCCAAACCGCAACATGCCTATACAAAAATGCTGCTGGCGGCGGAACCCAAAGGCGATGCGCTGACAATACAAACAGATGCCGAAGAAATTCTGCGCGTCGAAGATTTAAAAGTGCATTTCCCGATCAAGAAGGGATTAATGCGCAAGGTAGTTGATGTCGTCCGTGCCGTAGACGGCGTTTCATTTGCGATTAAGGCGGGGCAAACCGTCGGTATCGTCGGCGAGTCGGGTTCTGGTAAAACAACCTTGGGTCTAGCTATTCTGCGATTACTGCCTTCCACCGGCACGATTGTATTTATGGGGCAACCACTGAACGGCCTGCACCAAAAAGAACTGCGTCCTTTCCGCCGTTCGATGCAAATTGTGTTTCAGGACCCGTTCGGCAGCCTCAGCCCACGCATGTCGATTGGCGACATCATCGCCGAAGGGCTCGATATTCATCAGCCGGATTTGTCGAAATCAGAGCGCACCCAACGTGTGACAGATGCGCTGAACGAAGTCGGCCTCGACCCCTTGACCCGCGACCGTTATCCACATGAGTTTTCCGGCGGCCAGCGCCAGCGTATTTCTATTGCCCGCGCCATTATCCTGAAGCCCAAATTTGTTGTGCTGGACGAGCCTACGTCCGCGCTGGATATGTCGGTGCAAGCCCAGATTGTGGACCTGCTGCGCGACCTGCAACGCAAGCATGGCCTCAGCTATATGTTCATCAGCCACGATCTGCGTGTCGTAAAAGCATTGTCTCATTATGTCGTGGTAATGAAAGATGGCCTTGCTGTGGAGCAAGGACCTGCGGCAGCGCTGTTTGCCAAGCCGCAGCAAGATTATACCAAAGCCCTGCTCGCCGCCGCCCTCAGTCTGGAACCGCTGAAACATTAGGAGACATAAATGACCCGCGATGAAATTCTCGCAACCCATTCGATGCCGGCCTTCAGCCCCAGTTATCCGGCGGGACCCTATTTTTTCAAACGCCGCGAATATCTGATCGTCACTTACGAAACAGAATATGACGCTATCCGGCAGGCCCTGCCTGAAGGGCTGGAACCCGCGCCCGGTAACCTTTGTTATTTTGAATGGATGAATATGCCGGACAGTTCCGGTTTCGGTGATTATGAGGAAAGCGGCAGCGGCATTCAGGCTTTGTACAAAGGTGAGCCCTGCAATTTTTCAGTACAGATGTATCTGGACGATGAACCGCCGATCACGGCAGGGCGTGAAATCTGGGGCTTCCCCAAAAAATACGGCGTGCCACATATGGCCGTCGAAAAAGACACCCTTACGGGAACGTTGCATTATGACAAGCAGCGGGTTGCGCTCGGCACCATGACCTACAAATATACCAGCCTTGAGAAAAACCTGGCTGATGTGAAGAAGGGCATCGAAAAACTGAATATCAATCTGAAATTGATCCCCGATGTCGATGGCAAACCAAAGATTGCGCAGTTAGTTGGCTATAACCTGCAAGATGTCGTTGTGCACGGCGCATGGGATGGCCCTGCCCGTCTGCATCTCATCCCGCATGTGAATTGCCGCGTAGCGGACCTGCCGATCAAGCGCATCATCGGCGGCAGGCATATGATCGTCGATTTCACGCTGCCTTATGGACGGGTGCTTCATGATTATTTGGCGTGATTAAGCCGCACCTGCGATACGCCCGTTAGCAAATCGCCCAAAGACCAAAGCAACAGCACCGTCAGCATGCCCCAGTGACGATAAAGAACGGCATCGATGATCATACAAAGCTTGCTGCTGAACGAAAAAATCCCCATCCACGCGCGCGACGTTCCCAGTGTCGTGCGCAGAAAAAAATGATCGTGATTGGTAAATAGACGCGTCAACGGCTTGTTCAGCACACCCATGGTTTCGGAGGTCAGATAAAGACAGGTACCGATAATAGTCGGAATCAACCCGGCCAGCAGTTCATCCAGATTGGTAAAAAGAATGGCCGGCATAGCAAGGCCGCTTGCAATCTCAAACCAATAACCGTCATCACCGCGACGGCTCATGATCAGCGCCGCCATCAGAAAAAGTGCTGCGCCTAAAATCTGATTCCAGGATGAACCGACGCCGCCAATCAGCAGTAATAAAGTATCACCAGCGACATAGGCATCACCACTCAGTTTTAGCGAGGGTCGCTTGAAAAGGGGGAAAGCTCGGAACATTGCAATGAATATTACCCCTTATCTCGCATCAACCGCGTTTTAATGGTAAGACATTATTCTGCAAGCGCCGGTTTTTTGATTGCAACAAAACGAACAGACCGCTAATGGCGATAATAGCTCCGCCAACAAGCGTCCATTGATCGGGCGTCTCTTTAAACAGAATAGCACCCAGAATGGCCGCCCAAATTAACTGCGTATAATGAAAAGGGCCAACGACCACGGCACTTCCATATCGGAACGCCAGCGGTACACATAAGAATCCAATACCCATCATTATGCCCCCAACGACAAAGATCCCAGCTTGTTGAATGATTGGAAACGAAAACCCAGTAGCTCCAATACTTAATGCGGTCATTAACATGACGCAACACACACACGGATAAATTGCCAGAGAAAGTGGCGTTTCACTTTTGCCGAAACGTCGAGCAATCATGGATTCGACGGCAAAGAAAAAGGCCGAACAAAGTGGAATAAGCATACGCCACTCGAACTCACCACCCCATGGGCGCAACACAACAATCGCGCCCATAAATCCACTGACAACAGCCACCATTTTACTTATAGGAATATGCTCACCCGTCAATGGACGGGACAACAAAATGGCCCAAAACGCCCCAGTGAATAAAAGCGTATAGGTGAATGCGAAGGGTAACCGGGAAAATGCATAAACGTTCATAGGCACTAACATTGCGATGAGTATGCCTCTTAACAAATGCAAATGTTTTTGCCGAGATCTTACTGCACTTACCAAACCTCCAAGAGGTTTATTGACCAGCAACAGACAAATCAACGCCACCAATTGAAACACGCCCGCCACAAAAAAAACACTCGCCCCAGTATTGACCATAATACGTGTCAACGCGTCGCTGACTGAAAAAGCAAAAAATCCTGCTGTCGCCAAACATACTGCTACTATAGGGTTATGTAGGACTGTTGCTTTCAAATTACCCCTTATCCCGCATCAGCCGCGCCTTGTCGCGTTTCCAGTCACGTTCTTTAATCGCTTCGCGCTTGTCTGCCTTGTGCTTGCCTTTGGCAAGGCCGATTTCGACCTTGGCAATACCGCGCTTGTTGAAATAAATACCGAGCGGCACGAGGGTCATGCCCTCGCGCTTGACCGCCCCCATTAGTTTGTCGCGCTCCCGCTTATGCAACAGCAAAGCGCGCGGGCGTCTTGTTTCATGCTGCAGATGGGTACCCGCCTGTTTATATTCCGGGATATAGGCGTTGATAAGGAACAGGGTGCCGTCTTTGGGGCCTGCGAAAGATTCCTGAATGCTGGCCTGCCCCGTACGCAATGACTTCACTTCCGTTCCGACCAGCACAATACCTGCTTCAACCGTATCGGTGATGAAGTAGTCATGCCTTGCCTTGCGGTTCATCGCTACATAGCGCTGCGCCAATGCGCGTTCTTTTGCTTTATCGGTCATAGGGTAGATTTAGCCTACATATATAAGCCTCACAACATTTGCGTTAAAGGAGCGTAAGGCGGGGTGACGCTTGGGGAAAAACCTGTTAAATCCTCCGCCATGAAACAGATTGCCCGCCTCTTTGTCCTGATTTTGCTGTTTACCGGTTTATCCTGCGGTTTGGCGCAGGCCAAAAAGGCTCCGGCCAAACCTGCGGTCGCGACTGAGGCCGATAATTATCGCCGTGCCTTTAAGGCGCTGGATAAAGGCCATGTGGACGAGGCCATGACCTATGCCCGCGGGCATGATCCGGTTTTAAATAAAATCATTCGTGCCAATTATATGGCCCAGCCCGGCAACGATATTCCTTTTGGCGATATGTCTAGCTTTATTGCTACCAATCCAGACTGGCCCGGTCTGAAGGGCGTTATTGCTATAGCCGAACAGAAAATCCCAACCACAACATCGCCGGATCAGGTCATTGCCTGGTTCAATGCCCACCCGCCCGTCTCAACAGCGGGTTTTTATCGCTATGCGGATGCGCTGGAAGCAACCGGGCAAAATCAGGGTGAGGCCCAGCAGGTTCGTGCCCGCTGGGTTGACGGTGATTTCGGCAGCGATGAACTCGGCGCATTCCATTCGCGTTATGCGCGTTTTCTGGATGCGGATGCTGACCGCGCCCGCCTTGACCGCCTCCTATGGAAGAATGACAGCACCGGCGCGCGTCGGATGTATAGTTATGTTGATGACGGCGTCAAGGCTCTCGCCGATGCGCGACTGGCTCTGGCCAACCAAAATCCGAATGCGGACGCCTTTGTCAGCCGCGTGCCCGGCATGCTGCAAAGCGATGCGGGGCTGCAATATGAAAGGCTGCGTTGGCGTGTACACAATAATATGGATGACGCGGCCATCGATATTCTCAATCACGCGCCGGATAATTTAGGCAAGGCGGAAGCCTGGTGGACACAGCGCGAAATTATGGTCCGCCGCATGATGATGGCTCATGATTACAAGCAGGCTTACCTGCTGGCGGCAGACCATAACCAGCTGGCCGGAAAAACCGTCATTCAGGCCGAATTCCTCGCCGGATTTCTGGCACTGCGTTTCCTGAGCGACCCTGAAGATGCGCGTGTCCATTTTCAGGCGCTGTATGACAATGCCAACACACCGGTATCACGCGCGCGCGGCGCCTATTGGCTAGGACGCTCTTATGAAGCGCTGAATAACAAGGTAGAAGCGGAGCAAGCCTATGAAACCGCCGCTGCTCTGAACATCACTTATTACGGCCAGTTGGCCAGCGCACGGCTATATGCAAATCCTGTTATTCAGGCGACGCCGGAGCCAAGAATACCCAATGCCGTGCGACAGGCTTTTTTCAACCGCGATTTAATTCGCGCGGTTGAGCGCCTGCATGCCATCGGCGAGGATGACCGCGCCCGCACTTTCTTCCATGCCGCAATCGAAAGCGCTGAACAACGTTCTGACTTCGCCTTGCTCACAGAACTCGCCTACCAGATTGGCCGCCCCGATATGGCAATTGAAGCAGCCAAGGCCGCCAACCAGAAAAATATGTTGATGGCTTCGGGTGGCTTCCCGATCCTGGACCGCACTCTGACGGGCGCACCGGAACCTGCTTTCACCCATGCCCTGATCCGGCAGGAAAGCATGTTCAACCCCAAGGCGGAAAGTCCTGCAGGCGCTCACGGCCTGATGCAGTTGATGCCGCGCACGGCACAGGAAGTAGCGCGGAAGCTGGGGATCAGATTCCAGTCATCCCTTCTCACGAATACAAATTACAATTTGCGATTAGGCACGACTTTCATCCAAAATCAGCTGGCGATTTTTGACGGCTCCTACGTTCTGGCGCTGGCGGGGTATAATGCGGGGCCACGGCGTGTGCGTGAATGGATGGCGCAAATTGGCGATCCGCGCGATGCCAATGTCGACCCTGTCGATTGGGTAGAAATGATCCCCATCACCGAAACACGGAATTACGTGCAGCGCATTATAGAGAGTTTACAGGTGTACCGCGCCCGTCTCGGCGGCGGGCAAGCGCCTTTGTTAATTATCAAGGACTTAAAGCGCTGAGTTCATAAACTGACTCCAGTAGCCAAAAGCCCTGCACAAGACTAGACTAGCCCGGCACTCAGAATTCCTGATTCCCAAATTACAGGGGCCCTATGATGCAGGACTGGATCGTTATTTTTGCCTCTATCACTGCTATATCTGCGACCGGCTTTGTGGTCGTCGCGGTTATGTGGCTGCGCAAACTGCGGGAAACTGTCTCCACCTCTCTCGCCGAAGCCGCCAATCAGCAAGTTCGTACGGCGCAAAGGCTGGGCGATGCGCTGGCCCAAGTGCAAAAGCAGCAGCATAACTACGACCTGCAATTACAGAATTTGGCACAGGCAGGGTTGCGTCTGCGGCAGGAATTAGTGAATGTCAGTACACGCCTCGAGCATCAGCAGTCCGATGCCGTTCGCGGCGATAGCACACTGCATTAGAAAGCTACTAACCGATCGGTGAGAAGCCTGCTGCCCGCCGGCAAGCGTTTAACTTGATTTGCACAGATGCAGGTTGATTGTCCCACGAAACAATGGTTTGGGACGATCCATCTTTGCTGGTGATAAGTACGAATTCCGAGCGAGGACCTTCGGCAACCTTATCGCTAGTGGATGTTACAGTATCGCTACCGACAAGGGATGTAACCGGTACAAGCTTTCCGGTATTTATATCACAATACTGTGCCACTCCTTCTTTTTTAGCAGCCTTTGAATATAAAAGTGCGACTTGCGCACTAGACATTGACTGATCAAATTCTGCCAACTGCTCTGCCACATCAGCTGTGGCAGTCGTAGAAGCAACGGTGATTGGAGCAGCCGCCTGCTGGAAAGTAGCGCAAGCTGAAAGTGATAAAGTGGCAACGGCGGCACTTGCGCCAAAAAACAAAGACCGAATCGACATAATATTTCTCCCATGAAATCAAACTTCTGGTGAAGGGGATACTATAGAAACCGCCGAATGCAAATAACAATAAATCGTCAACAAAACACGCCAATTCTCCAAAAAATTGCGATTAATGTCCCCTTTAAATTCATCCAAAACTACCTACATAACCCCTATGAAAAACTTCACACTCAGACCCTCCAGCGAACGCGGCAAGGGCGGCGCTTACTGGCTCGATAGTAACTTTAGTTTCTCTTTCGCGGATTATCATGACCCCAATCATATGGGTTTTCATGATCTGCGCGTTATCAATGAGGATTACATCGCCCCCAAGGGCGGTTTCCCCATGCATCCGCACCGCGATATGGAAATCATCACTTATGTGATGGAAGGTGCCTTGGCGCATAAAGACAGCATCGGCAACAGCGCCATTATCCGTCCCGGCGAAATCCAGCGCATGAGCGCGGGCAGCGGAATTGTCCATAGCGAGTATAATGCATCAGAAACCGAACAGGTGCATCTGCTGCAAATGTGGGTGATGCCGAATAAGCGCGGCGGTCCGGCTTCCTATGCGCAGCAGAAAATCGACCCGGCTGCCGTAGCAGGTAAATTTGGTCTGATTGCATCGCAAGACGGACGCGACGGGTCCATCAGCTTCCAGCAGGATGCCGATCTGTGGCTCGCCAAGTTGCCGAAAGGCCAGAGCGCGGAATTTACCTTGCGCGGCGGCCGCGGCGCGTGGGTACAAATGGTGCGCGGTCAGGCCAGCCTTGATAGTCAGTCTCTCAACGCAGGTGACGGCGCGCATTGGGAAGATGCCGGCAAAGTTACCTTCACCGCGCAGGAAGACAGCGAGATATTGCTGTATGATTTGGTGTAGATTTCCTCTCCTTTAGGGAGAGGACGCGAAAACTTTGACTTACGCAGTAAGTCATTAGTTTTCGCTGGTGAGGGGTTAAGCTGTCGAAGTTCTTAACCCACATCTACCCCTCTTCATAACGACAATTGTCTAAAACTTTATTCTTTTCAGCCACGATAAATACTTGCATGGGCCTTTCGCGCAAGGAAGCGTCGAACTCATTGCCACACCTCATAAAAATGCAATAAAAACCGGCCTTTTTAAGCCTTCATTAAGCATAGAAATGTTACCCATGGTATGTGGCAAAGTGCATTTTGAGCGAATTAGTTTCAGGAAAACGTGATACGATTTGAATGTGGATGAGGTGACATTATGAGTGCAGTACACGCAACCAACCCAACGATGTCCGAAGAACAAGCGGTTCATCTTGTGCGCAATTCCCTGCTGGTTGCAGGTTCTGAAATGGGCGCAGAAGGCGACCACTGGCCCGTCATCAAAACGACTATCCATAGCATCATGCGGGACTGGGAAAGTCTGCAGATCGAACGCAATGTCGAAGCGGAATTAAAAACGCATTATAATGCGATGATAAGTAATCTGGAAAGAAACCTGCATCTTTGCCCCATTGATTTACAGCCTGCGGCTATCAAAATGATCGGTGAAATGCGCCAGCTTTATCAGGCACGTTTCGAGCCTGCCGAAATGACAATGTATGTAAATTGTGACGCAGATATTCCTATTCATATTAAACGCATGAATGAAATAGTAAAAACACTGGAGAACGATTATGTCTGATTTTAGAAATTTATTGGGAACCGCTACAGGCATCGTAACAGGCATATTTTTCGGCACGGCTGCTTTTGCCGCTTCGGCATCTGCCCAGCCCGTGTTTGGTCAACATATTCAAAACAGCGCCGCAGGCTTTCTTGCCACTGCTGGTAACAGCACAGATCCCTTCACGCAACTTGTCAACAATGCAATTGGCCTCAACAGAGAGTTGACAACTTCCGCTCCCGCGAGCCCAACTGATAAAGCGCCCGTTCTTACAATTGCCAAGGCAGAGCCAAGCACGCCGGCAAAAACTTATATGACAGTAAAAGCTCACTCTAAATATACGCTTTAACTCCTATCTTGCACTTTTTGCTAACTTCGGCTCGAATGGATCTCCCTCACTCGAGCCGAAGTTGTTTTTGTGATCCGCGAACATCACCATCTTATTTCCAATATATTGCATCTACTGGCAGGCGGCGCTCTGGGGCTGGTATCGGCTTCGCTATGCACCTATTTTGGATGGCGTTCCGCTGACCGTTTACCCGGTGAAAGCCGTTGGCCAAGTTGCGCTTTCTGTCTGCGCGACTTCACATGGCAGGAAATCTCCCCTTTATTTAGCTGGCTGTTGCGTCCTGATACTGCAACCTTCCCCTGCCCTTGTGGCTTGCGCGAAGGGCTGTGGGCGCAACCTGCAGCTGAAATTCTTGGTTTTGTCTTTGGCATGATCGGCATGTATCTGTCCGGCTGGTCACCGATGGCAGCACCTTTATGCATCGGGCTGGGGCTGCTTATTGCTATCGCCGTTATTGATATGCATTTCGGCATTATCCCGGACGGGCTGAATTTGCTGGTCGCTGTCAGCGGCTTTGTATGGGTGTGGCTCAGCGACGGCGATATCTATATGGCCCTTATCATTGCCGCATCGATGCTGGCGATTGGCCTGTTCTGTGCGCTGGTCTATAGCCGCTGGCGCGGTAAGGAAATGCTGGGTCTTGGCGATGTCAAATTCTTCGCCGCTGCGGGACTCTGGTTGCAGCCTGAAATTGCGCCGTGGTTTCTGGGTTTGGCTGGATTCATCGGCGCGGTTATCGGCATTATTCGCAAACGCATGACCGGTGATGAGCAATCGCCCTTCGCGCCCGCTTTGTGCTTCTCGCTGGTGCTTTGCGTCTTGTATCAAATCACGCAGATGCCATAACGATAAGATGAGTTTCGCCCGTTCCCTTTTCACCGTCAGCAGCCTCACGGTCCTCAGCCGTGTCGCGGGATTTGTGCGCGATACGCTGACAGCGACTTTTCTCGGGGCTGGGCCGGTGGCGGATGCGTTCTTTGTCGCGCAGCGCCTGCCGAATTTATTTCGCAGCCTGTTTGCAGAAGGCGCTTTCTCCTCCGCCTTTGTGCCGCTTTATACGGCTGAGCAGGAACGTCACGGTCCGGAAGCCGCGCAACGTTTCGCGGGCCATGCATTGGCTTTATTGCTGGCAATCCTTTTGCCTTTTTCAATACTAGTCATGATGTTTATGCCGCAGGTTATGCTGCAGCTCGCCCCCGGTTTTGAGAAATCGCCGGAAAAATATAGGCTCGCTGTCGATTTCAGTACGATCACTTTTCCCTATCTCGCGCTGATTTCGGTCACAGCGCTGCAAACCGGCGTACTGAACGCGCAGGGTAAGTTCGGCCCCGGCGCGGCCGCCCCCATTGCCTTCAACATCGTCCTCATCATCGCGATGTTTGCGGCAAACCTGCTGCATTTCGATATGGGCTATACGCTGGCTTGGGCGGTTACCGCTTCCGGCATTGTACAATGTGGCTGGCTGATGATCAGCTGCTACCGCGCAAAGGTTTCTATTCCGATGCTCTGGCCGCATCTGACGCCTGCCAGCAAACGCCTGTTTAGACGTATAGGACCCGGTGCTATCGGCGCGGGCGCGACACAGATCAACTTACTGGTGTCCACCATTCTGGCATCTACCTTGCCGACGGGTGCGGTGTCTTATCTGTTTTACGCCGACCGCGTGAACCAACTGCCACTGGGTATTGTCGGCGTTGCGGTGGCTACTACTTTGCTGCCGTTGTTGGCGCGGTATGTCGCCGCGGGCAAAGAAGACAATGTGCGGCATTACACCAGCCGCGCGATTGAATTCTGCCTTGTGCTCGGCCTTCCTTCCACGCTTGGCCTGATACTGGCGGCGCAACCGATTATCCAGACCCTGTTTCAACACGGCGCCTTTTCTGCCACCGACGCTACTGCCACCGCCAAAACACTGGCAGCTTATTCGCTCGGCATCCCGGCCTTCCTGCTGGTCAAGGTTTTTGCTTCCAGTTTCTTTGCACGGCACGACACGGCAACACCCGTCAAAATCGCCGTCATAGCCATGATCGTGAATGTGATCTTGTCGGTTACCCTGCTGGGGCCAATGCAGCATATCGGTATTGCGCTGGCCAATAGCTCTGCCGTTTGGACCAATGCCATGCTTTTATTCATCCAGCTGCGCCGCAAGCACGGCGCTATCGGTGATGCCAAACTCGCCAAGCGTCTGCCGCGCCTCTTCCTGTGCGCCACTCTGATGGGCGGCGTGACATGGGTTCTGTCGCTCGCCACCGAAAACTGGTTCAACGCTTCGCATCTGAGCTGCGAATTATTGGGGTTGGCCGTTATTATTGGCGGTTCAGGCCTTATTTACGGGCTTTCCCTGCAATTAACGGGCGCTATGCGTTTTCAGGATCTGCTTGCGATTTTGAAGCGCAAACCTACAATAGGCGCAGATATTTAGGGAGCAACAATGAACCGTATTCTTTCCGGCATGCAGCCGACCGGCAACCTGCATCTGGGCAATTATCTTGGCGCGCTGAGGAACTGGGTCAAGCTGCAGGATCTGCCTACGCCAAAGGCTTCGGCAGACAAAAGCACCAAACCCACCGAAGCTTTAGCGAAGGAGGGTAAGGCTGAATGCTATTACTGCATCGTTGATCTGCATGCCATTACCGTGCCGCAGGACCCGCAAAAACTCCGCCAGTCCGTGCGCGAAACGGCAGCAGCCTATATCGCCGCCGGAATTGATCCCGCCAAAAGCACCTTGTTCGTGCAAAGCGCCGTGCCGGCACATTCGGAACTGATGTGGATTTTGTCGACCTATACGCCGCTCGGCTGGCTCAACCGTATGACGCAGTATAAAGACAAATCCGCCAAGAGCCGCGACCTTGAACTGCTCGGCCTCTACGCCTATCCGGTTCTGATGGCCGCCGATATCCTGATCTACCGCGCGACGCATGTGCCGGTGGGTGAAGATCAAAAGCAGCATCTGGAACTAACACGTGATATTGCGCAGGCCTTCAATCGCGCGACCAACAGCGACTTCTTCCCGTTGCCAGAGCCGCAAATTCTGGGCGAGGCCACACGCGTGATGTCACTGCGTGACGGCACCAAGAAAATGAGCAAATCGGATGAGAGCGATTATTCGCGCATCAGCCTGACGGACGATGCCGATACGATTGTCAAAAAATTCAAAAAAGCGACAACGGACTCAGACGTCCTGCCGGATAACGTGAAAGCCCTGGAGGCACGGGCTGAGGCTGATAATCTGGTCACAATCTATGCCGCGCTGAACGACACGACCAAAGCCGCAGTGCTGAAAGAATATGCCGGTTCCGGCTGGGGCAAGTTCAAACCCGCGCTGGCGGATTTGGCTGTCGCCAAACTCGCACCAATGACTGAGAAGATGCGCCAGCTTATGGCCGACCCTGCTTCCCTCGACCAGATCCTGATCCGCGGCGCCGAGCACGCCAACGCCCTGACGCAAAAACACCTGCGCGAGGTTAAAAATCTGGTCGGGTTGTGGAGTTTCTAGCCATTTGACGAAGCCAATTCGACGGTCTCCACGCTTCCAAAAGCATATGCCAATTATGCAACCGGCTCACTGGTTCAGGCACTTCTAATAAACGACCACCTTGCCGTTCAAGCGCTGAGGCAAAATGCTGCGCAACTTCCACAAGCCTTACAGTGGCTTCCAATGTTCCCTGAACTACAAGCTGGTGGCTATCCAGCATTCCTTTAGCCAGCTTTACCGTCTCGGCGAAATTAGAAGCGCGTATTTCTCCCAAGCGCTCTTTGCGTTCTAGGTATAATTCTTCGCCCTCCAGATTCCACGGTAAGGAGGGTAGCCTACCCATAGCTGTTAACAAACAATCATGGAGATAATCTTGGCAATTATAAGGGGGATCAAAAACGCGAGTTGTAAAATAATGCGCCCACACGAACTGATGAATACTCTGGGCATATCCGGGCACAGAGCATCGATATAATTCCGCTCGAACGGCATACCATTCTGCCGAGGCGTCAAAATCAAATGGTCGCATTGATACCTTACGGTTACGCCTGCATACGGGCGTAAGCGTAAGCCAAAAAAATTATTCGCGGCAAACAAAAAAGGCGGGAATGACCCCACCTTTTTCATTTTCTTTGATGCGACGCAATATATGCGACGCAACAATTTCGTAAAGCTTACTTGATTTCGACGCCAGCGCCGGCTGCTTCAAGCTGCTTCTTGAACTTTTCAGCATCGGCCTTTGAAACGCCGTCCTTAAGTGTCTTCGGAGCGCCTTCAACCAGATCCTTGGCTTCCTTGAGGCCGAGACCGGTGATTGCACGAACTTCCTTAATGACTTCGATCTTCTTGTCGCCAGCCTTAGCGAGGATAACCGAGAATTCGGTCTGTTCTTCGCCAGCAGGCGCTGCCGCACCGCCGCCAGCGGCTGCAGCTACAGCAACAGGAGCAGCGGCGCTAACGCCCCACTTTTCTTCCAGCAGCTTCGACAATTCAGCGGCTTCGATAACGGTCAGTGTTGACAGATCATCAACCAACTTTTCTAACTTCGACATTTTACTTCTCCCTTTGTTGAACTTACGTTTTCGTTAAACCAATTACTCAGCCTGACGGCTTCGTTCCTTAAAAACTTATTGCTTTGCCTTGGCAGCCAGAACGCGCGCCAGCTGACCAGCCGGAGCCTGCAGAACGCCAGCGATCTTGGTCGCAGGAGCCTGCAGAAGGCCGATGATCTTGCCGCGCAACTGATCGAGCGATGGCAATGTCGCCAACGCCTTGACCTGATCGGCTTCCAGAATCTGGTCGCCCATGACGCCGCCGACAACCTTGAACTTCGGATTCTTCTTGGCGAATTCGACGGTGACTTTCGCCGCCGCAATCAGGTCCTTGGAATAAGCCAGCGCTGTCGGTCCCTTCAGGAACTTGATCAGCCCTTCCATCTTGGTGCCTTTAACCGCGTGCTTCATCAGCGTGTTCTTGCCGACGCGCAGGCCGACATTTTCCTTACCGAGCTGAACGCGCAGGCTGCGGGTTTCATCCGCATTCAGGCCAACCTGCTGGGTCGCAACGACAAGGCCTGCTTCATGCAGATTGTCCTGGATGACGCCAACTTTGGCTTCCTTTGACTTGCGGTTAGCACTTTGGTTCGCAACGATAGCTTTAGCTGTCATTTTCTTCTCCATCTCAAAACCGGATTAAGCCGGCGCAAAAACTCAAACACCACAATCACGCCGCAAAGCGCGATAAAACTTTTCGAATTGTCCGAGGAGAAAAGGTAAAACAGAAAGC
>Ga0206916_1005_pt1 | contig 86694 bp, 75 predicted proteins | sample Alteio_BWOrgHeat_71_FD_152957 | JGI IMG/M metagenome (GOLD analysis project Ga0206916, IMG submission 152957) | Enriched cells from forest soil in Barre Woods Harvard Forest LTER site, Petersham, Massachusetts, United States -... | ecosystem: Environmental > Terrestrial > Soil > Temperate forest >... | reverse complement strand
GGGAGATGGGAGATCCTGAATACATTATCGAGTAACTGATTTTTCGTAAGAAAAAAGTTATTTGCTGCATAATAACTCCAAGCTGCAACCTGTCTGATACGTCATGGAGCCAAACTTGATCGGGTTGACTCTTATGTAGGCAATACACCGTTATTAACGGCTATTGCCTTAAGAGATACGCCATTAGCAGAGTTTTTGATCTCTCAAATAAGTTCCAGCGGAGATCCAGATGTAAGAGCAACCTTAAGCCAAAAGGATACCGGACGTGAATGTCAAAATACCCCTTTGGTTCTCGCTCTTAAAAAAGGTATGGATACTGTTGCTCTCAACCTCATACATACGGGTGCAGATCCAGACGAAAGATGCAGAAATGGCGAAACAGCTTTGCACTGGGCTGCTATGCTCAGAAAGAATGATGTAATTCAATCATTAGTCGAAGTTGGTGCTCAAATAAATGCGGTGAACAAATTTGGACGCACCGCTTGCGAGTATTATTTATACAACATACAGCATATTGATATGGCTAATCCTATAAACGAAAAGACGAGCCTCCCAAAATGTTTAAACGCTAACCTGACAGAATTTAGCGATCTCTATTTTCACGTAGCAGAAACTTTGCCTTCGAAGCGTATGTCTGAACTTCAACGTCTTATTAAATCACGGAATGAGACAGGGGTAGACGACATTCTCGTTAGTTTTTTAACAGCCCAGAGTGAAGCAGGACATACCTTAGAGGAACAACATGAATTGATTGTTGAGCAACAATCTAAAATAGCGCGTCAATATGCAGCTAAAATTGATCCTGCTAGAGATTTATACGAAGGCACGGGAGAGTGTGCGTTTTGGGACTCTGTATTTAGTGAGATACGTAACGAAAAAGAGAAAAAACGCTTTACTAACGCCCCGTTGAGCCAAGCTTTTATGAATCTGGACAGGGAAAAAATGGGGTTGCTGTTACAGTCTTGTTCACGTGAACAGGTGAATGCCCCAAGTCATGATGGATTTGTCGCTTTGCATTGGGCGGCCATGTTGCGCAATAACGCTCTGATTCAGCAACTTTTGGATCTTGGAGCGGACACGACAATAAGGACTCATAACGGCTGGACCGCAAAAGATTATTACGAGCATCAAATTTGTTTGGCAGATTTCAAAGATGGTATTACCACTGATGAGTACAAATCTCTTTCTAAAAGTTATCCTCATCTGGGTGTTGAAATATCAGGACCAATCATAATGCCAGAATTCACTGATGTGTATTCGAGGGATGTCATGAGACATTTAGGAGTTCCAAGGAGAATCAAGCAATTTGAGCAGAAGATTTTAGATTCTTTATCTTAAGCAGCAAACATGAGGACTTCTGTCTCAAGGGTATGGCGACAAGCTGCACTCAAGAGACAGAGTCATTTTTCTGGAAAGGCGTGATGGTGCCTTCAAACCATCAATTTTTTTAATCTTGATAAATATTATCATTTATTGAGTGTTATTATGAAAAACGAATTTTAATATATTAATGGCAGCAACTGCAGTTTTTATCACAGGTTCTACCTTTGCGATTAGAACACAAATTACGCCTGCAATACGTTATTAAAGAAAATGGCAACTGTAATTATCCAATTTTCTTCACCAATTGCGGCCTATGCTGCTTCTGTTCGAGCTTCTTCAAGTTCTTCCGCTGGCTTTTATCGCTTATTATCTTGCTAATAGCTCCGCCGACTTGGCGCTGGACAGCTTCCTTGCCCAGCTTGCTCTTGGTAGCAAGATCGTTAAAATCAGTAAATTCCTTGGAGCTCAATGCTTGTTCTCCAGGTGCAAAAACAGGGAAGATCGCCTTACCCCCCACTGCTTTCGCTGCTTCCTCGGCCTTGATGCGACCGGGGTTAATTCCCCGAGCCGCTTCCAAGTGCCGATCATCATCGCCTGCAATAATGATGGGTTTTTCTGGAAATTTCTCGTGCAGAGCACTGGCAACAGGGAGTAGATTGCCCGCGTCCAATGCTGCAACAGTGGGCTGGCCAAGTGCCTCGGCCAAACTGGCAGCGGTAGCATAACCTTCCGCGATCACAAGCGTCAACGCAGAAGCGATAGCCTTCATGCCGCCAAAAGGATGGAAGCATCCTTCCTTCCTGCTGTCCTTTGCAAATCGTTTGGTGTTGTCTTCTTGAATGGTCTGCATTGACCACTGCTTGCCATTCACATCGAAGATGGGAATGTAAGTTTTCAGGCCATCCTTGTCGGTCAGCGCGCCAGGATGTGCTTGAATGCCTTTAGCTTGCAAATACGGGGTCAGCTTAACAATGGGCTCCAGCTTGTTCACTTCCTGACTAACACGCTGCGCGGCAGCTTCTTGCACGCGGCCGCGCTCAGCTGCACGTTCAACCAACTTCATAGCCGCTTCAGTTTGCAGTTTCGCTTTCTTCTGTGGATCAAGCGAATAGCCCTTAGACTTCCATTTCATGTCAAGGTTCGTGCGGTTATTCTTAATGTAACCAGCTGGGTGACCGTCCAGGTGCCCCACATAGAAGCCAGCTAGCTCGCCCTTCTTATCTCCCTCAACGCTAATCCGGTGCTTCTTGCCATCCATGATGGGATGTTCACCAGTCACTTGGCAGTTAAACAAACGCAGTGTCTCAGCAAACTCTTCCCTTGGTGTCATAGCAGGCCCTTGCTGGCAGGATACGTTGTTAGGCTTCCAATGTTCGAGTTTCTCCATGTTCGCTTCGGGACCGATATACCAGGATTTCGTAACTGTATCCCATAAGGCACCAGCAGCTTTGGCCGCAACACGTTCGTCATAGGGCACAGCCAAATAAACATGCTCCCGGGTCTGACTGTGAGACTGAAGCTGAAGTGCCTGAGCTTCGACGCCCGTTGGTGCAGCTCCTTGCCCCCATTTTGCAAAAGGAGCAACATCAACATCTTGCGGCACATACCAGGACTGTTGCTGGCGATCCCAACGTGCTCCCAGGCCTTTAGCTTCGTCCTTCTCCTCGTACGGAACAGCGATATACTGCTGTTCGTGCAGCTTCTGCTCTGCGTTGAAACTCTGCGCGTCAGCATCCGTTTTTGGGGGTTGCAAACTCGTCTCATGGCTGTTCACTTGATCTTGGCTCTGAACTTGCTTTTGCTCGAAAGCCAGCACAGAGTCATAGATTTTTTCAGCCTCACTTGATGCTCGAAAAATTTCCTTTGGGTCGTCCTGAAGAATCTTGATCCAAGAACCGGCGTAAGCCGTGTGCTGTTTTGGAGAGTGCCCAATGCCAAGCGCGTCCCCGAGGATCATCGAGGCAATTTCGGCGCGAAGTTCTTCCTTGGCATAACCCTCACTTCCGAAGGGGTGCGCCTGGTCACGATCCAGACGCGATGGGTGCCCCGTCCAATGTCCCAGCTCGTGCAAGGCCGTTGCGTAATAGTTGTCATTGCTTAGGAACTGGTCTTTGTCAGGAAGGTGGATGCTATCCGTCTCCGCTTGATAGAAGGCGCGGTTGTTCTCGCCGTGATGGATGATGGTAGCACCAGACGTATTCAAAATATTCTCAGCACGGTTGTTGGTCTGTTCCGTCTGTGCCTTCTGCAGAACCTGCGGCAAACCGTCGATTTGCTCACCATTGAACACGGTTGCGAAGAAGACGTGGGGCCGTTCGAGTTTAACACTTTCTTTAACCCTATGGCCCTCCGCATCGAGAATGGGACTTCCCTTATCATCGAACTTGTCTTGCTCTTCACTGAATTTCCAGTATTGAATCAGTGTGCCTTTCTCTCCTGCACGCACCTCTGCGCCCAGGGCATTCGCCTGCTTGTACGTCATCCAGCGTGAATCGCTGTGACCTTGTGCCATCAAGTGAACAGCGTTAATGCCTTTGTATCTTTTGCCAGTGGCCGGATTCATCGGCAGACACGAATTGGGTTCACCTGGCTCTAATTTTCTTTGCCAAGGTGCTGTGCCAGCCTTAAGCTGATCGATCAATTTCTCAGCGACAGCTTCATGAAATGGTTTCTGTGGTTCCATCGTGATCTCCTCTTAAATTATGAGCGCAAAGTTCTCTTCGATTGATAGGGTCTCCTGTGCGTCATCAGGCCCAATGGCATCCATTAAGTCAGCATCGCTTTCCATCGCATCTTGTTCGCTTAAAGCGTCCTCAAAGAACGCACCAGCCTGGTCAGCCTCCTCAGGATCAAACTCAGCCTGATAACCGGGCGTTAACGCGTCTTGCAGCTTCTCAATAACGACGTCGATCGCATTGGCTTGATCGTCAAAGTCCTCACTTTCTTCTGGGTCAGACATTTGTTTATTCATGGTGTTATTCCTCCTTGTTAATGGATTCGATTGGACACTTGTGGCCCTTGCTGTAGTCAGGTCGACCTTTCAAATCCGGGTACGTTTGCTTGCAGGTGGGAAAATGACTGCATCCCCACCAAAAATGTCCTTTTTTCTTACCCGGCCGGCGTGCTAAACCACTGCAACAGACCATGCATTTGTGGAGTGCAGATGCTTCGGCTGTTTCCTTGTCACCCGCAATGGTTACAGCACCCCTATTGGCCTGCATGACCTGGTCGCGGATGAAAGCTTCTTGCTTTGCAATGAAGGACTCCAGCTCAGCGGTGCCCAGCTCTATCTCTTTCAACATGCGTTCAAAGAGGGCTGTGAGAACCGGGCTTTTTACGACATCGGGAAGCGCTTCGATGACGCTCCGGCCTAAGGGAGTACTGATGATCTGCTTGCCTTTGGGTTCTAAAAACTTGCGCCGCTTCAATTCGGAAATGATCGAAGCGCGGGTTGCAGAAGTGCCAATTCCATCGCCCTCGCGCAGGAGCTTCTTATGCGCAGAATCATCGACGAATTGGTGAATGTTCTCCATCGCGCGCGTTAGCGTACCCTCAGTAAATCGTGTCAGTGGTTTGGTTTTTGTATCCTTTCGGGTGATCTCGATACAAGTTATGTTATCGCCTTCTTTCATGGTGGGAAGTTTTTGATAAGAATTCTCATCCTGCTCTTTATCAGCATTCTCATGAGCCTGCTCAAACACATTGCACCAGCCGTTAGATGTAACAACCTTACCGCTCGCAGCAAATGTCTCGCCAGCAATATCAACGTTGACTGTTGTGCTCATGTACTCGTGTAAGGGGTAGAACTGTGCGAGGTAAGCACGGACGATCAGATCATAAATATTGCGCTCGCGTTCGGTCAATGTGGCTTTATTGCCCTTGTGCATCGTCGGTATGATGCCATGATGCGCGGTAATTTTCGTGTCATCCCACGTCTTGGATTTGATATGCGGATCAGCCCCATCAACCAAGGAAGACAGTTCGGGATTCACGTGCTTGATGGCGTCAATGACGCTGGGTGCATCAGCATACTGCGATTCTGGCAGATAAGAACAATCCGTGCGGGGATATGAGGTCAATTTATGAGTTTCGTAAAGGGCTTGGCATGTGTTCAACACATCCTCAGCACTATAACCATACTTGTTCGAAGCCAGAACCGTAATATCTGATAACGCAAAAGCGAGCGGTTGATTTTTCTTCTTGGATTCTTGGGCGTACACGGCAATAGCGCCCTGTTTGCCCTTGATTGTCTCAACAAGCAAATTTGCAACAGCCGTATCGACAAGGCGACCTATCCTATCAAGTCCCGCTTGATTTTCTTTCGCTTTCCAAGCCGCAACAAATGTGCCGCCTGTATGCTGAATTTCGGCCAGAATAGTATGATAAGGAGCCGGCTTAAATGCCTCAATTTCTCGATCTCGACCCACGACAAGGGCTAATGTTGGCGTCTGCACACGCCCCACAGTCAACAGAGCTTGCGAACCCCCGCGCTGGGCCCGCAGCGTATAGGCACGACTGAGGTTCATCCCAATGAGCCAGTCTGCCCGTTGGCGACCTCTAGCCGCATTAGCCCAATCGTGATAACGGCTATTTTCCGTTAAAGCGTCAAGACCACGCTTGATAGAAACACCATCCTGCGCGGACACCCAAAAACGGTGCACTGGCTTGGTATTCTGAAAGTGTTCCAGAACCTCATCAACTAGCAATTGACCCTCGCGATCGGGATCACCCGCATTCACGATCTCCTTTGCTTCCTTGATGAGCTTACCGATCAAGGCAAGCTGCTTCTTCGCATTATCTTTTGGCCGGAGAATCCAATTTTTTGGAATGATGGGCAGTTCATCGACACGCCACACCTTCTTGCCGTTATTGTTGCGGGGCACGTTCTCGGAAGTATATTCGTCTGGCTCAGCCTGCTCAAGCATGTGCCCAAAACACCAAGTTACTTTGTCAGTGGCGCACTGAATGAAACCATCACCCTTACCAGTTTCTCCAAGCTCACCAGCAATGGCTCTTGCGACGGATGGTTTCTCAGCAATGAAAAGACGCATGGTATTTCCTCCCTACCAGGTCATGACCGGAAAGATCACGGTCTTGATTTGCGAACGGTCGATGGGACCAAAGTAACGACTATCAAAGGATGTAGCGCTCACATCGGACATCAAAAGCAACTCCGTATGGCTCAGCGCGTAATGATCGACTCTGTAACACGGCAAAGGCCTCCCAATAGTGTCGGCCTTGATCGGTGTGCTGTGAGGCAGTAGCTTCCCATTCACGCACACACCGGTATCGTCGACGCTTACAACATCGTTTTGAGCAGCTAAAACCCGCTTCATCATCAAACCGTAGCCGCCAGGGCAGGTGCCAGATCCGATGTAGTCCCGCGTCTTTGCCTCATCGAAAATGCTGTTTTGTGGTGGACAAAATAGGACGTAAGCGCCTTTCTTTATTTTCTCAATCGGCATAGTGCTTGTCCAGTATAAACCTACAGGAATGCTCTTAGTCGTGTTGATACGGGCACCTGCCATGTAGAAGCCAGAGATCAGCATAAGGAAAACTGTACCAACGACAGCGACACTGACCGTAATGCGCTTCAACATGCGGTTCATAGCGTGATTCTCTCTCCCGATTCTTGAATTTGAATGAGCTTATCGCTTGACTTTGGTGCAGGAATCGTAGCGCGTGCCTGAAATATCGGATCTTTGAAATACAGCGGCTGTTTGCCGTAGATGGCCGGGTAGCCGGCCATATAGATCACCATATCACCTGCTGCCTCAATCTCGCCATTTGCATTCTTGCGAGGTCCTGGCATACGCAGGCATTCATCCGGGGTTAGCAAGGGACGTTGAACTTCTTGATAGGTACGCGATACCTGGCTCAGCATCGCAGCCGTCCGGCGCCCACTGGTTGTAATTTGCTCCTTGACGATAGTAGTTTGCCCGGTTAGCCGCGACAGGTGTTCGGCTGTCTCGACGCGGTTAGGGGGATAAGCGTTCTGTATGTGACAGTTTGATGTAATACTTTCATCGTGTCCGTAGCCCGTTTCTCGGCTCTTGAGTTGGTTAATGTCTTGACATATCAGGTAGCACTTGATGCCGTATCCAGCGACAAAAGCCAACGATTCTTGTAGAACTTCGAGTTTCCCGAGACTTGGAAACTCGTCCAGCATTGCTAGCAGCCGGTGTTTGTAGGACACAACAGGACGGCCGTTTTCAAAGTTTATCTTATCGGCCAAAAGACGTATGATCATGTTGACCATAACGCGCACCAGAGGTCGTAAACGGGCCTTGTCATTGGGCTGTGTAACAATGTACAAGCTCACTGGATTGTCGTGATTCATCAAATCTTTGATGCGAAACTCGGAAAAGCTTACGTTTCTGGCAACAACCGGATCACGATACAAGGCCAAATAGGACTTGACCGTTGACAGAACGGAACCCGCTTCCTCTTCGGGACGATCCATCATGTCTCGGGCAGCATATCCGATGGCTGGGTGATTCTGACCATCTTCGTGGTCGTAGGTCGTCATTTCCACCCAAAGATCTCCAATGTCACGATTGGGATCGGCCAACATTGCGTCCACGGATGGCAAGGTAGCTGGCGTTCCTTCATTTCTGGCCTTGTAAAGCGCATGCAAGATCACACCAACCAATAGTGCGAAAGAGGTCTTTTGCCAGTGTGAATCCAACCCTTTGCCATCTGGATCAACAATTAGGGTGGCGAGATTTTGCACATCTCCTACCTCATTTTCGGTCCCAAGGCGGATTTCATCGAGAGGGTTCCAGCACACACCTCCGGTGCTACTGGCTGGCTCGAAACGCAGAACTTTATTCTTGGCGTATTTCTGCCGCCAACCGGAGGTCAAGGCCCAAAGCTCGCCTTTTAAGTCGGTGATAACGCAGCTCGCCGCCCACGAAAGTAGCGTCGGTACAACCAACCCAACCCCCTTGCCAGAACGCGTCGGCGCATAGGTAAGAACATGCTCCGGACCATTATGCCGCAAATAGAAGAAATTGCCGTCCTTGTCTTCCCACCCCCCAACATAGACACCCGTCGTTGTCGGTGCATTCTTGTTCGTAACGACTTCAAACAGGGACCGCTTGAGGGGTAGCAGGCCGGCAGCCTGAATATCCTCTTTTTCAGCCCAACGAGCTGAACCATGCAAGTACGCGTTCGCGCGTGCTGTGTTTGCAGACACAACCTTGGCAACGGCTACACCCAACAAGCCCACTGTCGAAACCAACAGGCCCATACTGCTAGCGCGCATAACTTCATCTGGGTAGAGGCTGTACCACTTGACTGACCATTGCAAGATTGACCAAGGTAAGTAAACATGAGCGATGTTCGTGCCAAGTATCTCCTGGTAATTGAATGTATGTGCAAAGAACTGTGTTGCGGATTGCAAGCCAGCACTCAACGATAGCACTCCAAGTATCGGCAAGAGCTTGTTTTCCCTCGATCTTGCAGACCGGACTTTTGGTCCAACCGCATTGTTCATTTTGATCTTCATTAACGCCTTCTTTTTGACGGTTTGATCAAACTCTTTGAGGTACCAGCAACGGAATTGTCTTTGATAGTATACAAGGATTGCTTCCCAATACCGACACCCTTTAACCGTTTTTGATTCATTCCTGGTTTAGAAATTCTCCGTCGCAGTGCATGATCTGGTTTTGCTCCTTGCTGCTCCACGTGATGAGGAACATCATGCGGCAATAGCACTTCACTTCTGTCGGTGATGCGAACCACATCGAGTTGGGACAACGTTCGCAAACGGTGCTGGCTTTGGGGCGGCGGGACTCGTCCACTACGTCTAATGTTGTGGTTTTGGGTGAGGGTTGAGCCGCTGTCATTTCTGCCGGCGGGGAGGTCAGCTCGGACAGCTCCGTGGTTGGTAACGGTGCTTGATCCAGCACGGCCAGTGCCGCGTTCAGCTCGTCCTCTATTGTGTTCGGATCGCTCATGTGTATTCTCCTTTTTTAAAAACTCCTGCCGTCGGCGCTCAAGGACCGGATCAGCAAAGGTGATGGGTTGTTGGGAACGGGCGGCTGCGCGGATAATCTGCGCTTTAAATAAGGCAGTTCCATTAACGGTGATACGATTGCCATAGCGTTTTATCGCCAAACGCAAGGCTTCTTGCAGCCCCTCAAATGTGGCCTCACGCGAGACTTGTAGCTTATCACCATCGTCACGCACGGCACTCATGCCGGCTCGGAAAATGATTGTGCCTTTCTTAGTGATAGTGTCTATGACGGGTATAGGACCATGCCGGGGCTGACCTTTTCCCTGAACGGTGTTACCTTTGAGGCCCTGAGCCCCCTCACGGGCACGCAGGGCTGTCAACGCCTCAACATTGCCCTGTATGGCTTCTTTCTGAAGCCAATCTGCCCAGGTGTATCGTTTGTGTGCACCGTAAAGGTCCTGACGTTCCTTTTGGACCTTCTTGTTGATCATCTGAATCTCTTTGCGGAGAGCATAGCTTGCCTGTGCGTACAGCAGCTTCTTGACCGCTCTCCCTTCGCCTACGACTTTGATGGTTGCCCGCCGCAAGCGGTTTGCTCGCTTGACGGCCTTTATCTCACGATCTTTGCGATGTTGGATTTTCTTCAGGGCGGTTGACCAGCTCTCCATTAAAGTTTGCTGCTCGACTTTATATTTGGCGTACAACGCTACCGTGTTGACACGTAAGCGTACTGGGTTCTTCTGGTACTGTCTCTTCTCCCTCCTTTGCTCTTTTCGTTCAAGGGGCGATTCAAATGGACCAAGCCGAGTTTCCAGCTTCTGCTTGGAAAGGTCACGAGCGATTGTACTTGCTTTAACCATGGTCCCATCATCAGCTTCAATCACAAAGCCATTTGCACGCATCCGCAATTCAAGGCCATTGTTGTGCAATACCTCATGCAGCTCCCTCCAAGACTGTGCGCTTGAGAGTTCATTCAAACACGTGCGCTTAATCCAACTGACCAGGCTTTCAAGTCCAGAATGTTTCTCCATATCAAGAGCTCGATTCTCAGAAATCTGATGGCAGAATTCATGATTCACTTGCTGTAAGCCGTGCAGTTGCTCCAGCTCGGTGCAGAGCTCTCCCAGTGTCCGGTATGCCTGGAAAGGCTCAAACATCGTATGTCGTGTGGGGTGTATCTTGTTAATAGCGATATGGATGTGCAAGTGATCGGTATCGTGATGGATAGCGCTCACCCGTTGATGCTCTCCATACCCGAGTCCGATACAAAGACGTTCCTCTATATCTTTGAGGGCGGACGCCGAAGGGTTCTCCCCTGATGGAAACGCAACAACCAAGTGATAGGTTTTATCACCAGTAGCACGCGTGTTGATACGCTGGGTAGCCATAACCTCCACGATCGCGTCTTGAATTGAGCACGCCTCACAGTTCGTAATCTGGACTTGCCCAAGCCGTTCTGTCTTATCTTGCGCATCAGTAATGTAAGTCACAAGGTTAGCGAAGTCGCTTTTGCACAAGGAGCGAATGGAAATGTGCTTAGCGATCAAAACATATACCCCCATATCTTAGCCGCTGGGGGGTTCATCGCTTAGTCCCTGGCTGTATGACGGACTTCATGATACAACTCATCTGATCTTGCGTTGTCTCGATCCTCCTCAGGAGCGCTCGTAAAGTGGCCGTGTCGAAATGGGCTGTTCGCACATCGTCGGTGAGCCAAAGTTTCAAAAGACCACCCAAACGGCCTAGATCGCTGTTAATGCGCACAAGTATGCATACCTGCTCGTAGTCTACGATGCTCTTAATTGGATAACCCTGCCCCACGTCACGCAGGTAACGGGCGACACTCAAGCCAGCCTGCTTCGCTTGGCGTGCAATCCCCTCTCTCTCTTCCGTAAACACAGGCACTCGCAGGTGGTGCCTCCGTCTTCGGCTCGTTTGTTCTTTGTCTTGATTCATCGTTCAGTCTCGCCTCGCAGAGCAAGATTCCTGTTGAGTGCGACCAGCGCGAATAAGGGACTGCGAAGTGAGATGACCAACGTGTTGGTTAGCTAACTTCGCCTATCTTGCCCGCTTCACAGCGTTCATTAGAGCTCTGTTATAGACAATTATACCTCTATTATTTTACCTCAGTAAGATCCAATAATCTTCAACGATAGTGCAAAAAGTAGTGAAAAGTATGATAATCCGACTATAATGGCTAATAGTGGACGCTAATAGAACGATAGCTGAACAGTTATAGAGATATAATAGAACATTAATGGCATTTCGAAGATGAAAAATGGCGATAAATTGAAAATGATGCCGAAGAACTACATGGAAGAACTGGCCGAGTGGGTGAAGAAACGCGAGGCTTCAAGGCAAAGGCGAGACAAGAATCTCGTCACATTCTTAGCCTTACGCGCAGACATGAAAGCAGCTATTGGAGCTGGTTATACGGTTAAAACAATTTGGGAGCATCTGAATGAAACGAAAAAAATTTCGTGCTGCTATGAAACCTTCCTTAAGTACATTCGACAACATATCACGCAGCAAAATGATTACCTAAAACCACAGAGGAATGAGCCACAAACCCGTATGGATCGCTTCGCGTTCAATGCAACACCGAAAAAAGAAGATTTAATCTAATGGCAAAGATTCACATGATTTTGCAAGGAAAAGGCGGTGTTGGCAAGTCGATGATCGCTGCCACGATTGCCCAATACAAAGCAAGAAGTGGCCAGAAGCCCTTGTGCATCGATATGGATCCGGTAAATGCGACGTTTGAGGGGTACAAAGCTCTGAACGTGCGTCACCTCACCATTATGGATAATGATGAGATCAACTCGCGCAATTTCGATGCCCTCGTCGAGTTGATTGCGCCTACTCAAAGCGACGTCATTATTGATAACGGGGCTAGTTCGTTCGTGCCCCTGTCCCATTACCTCATCAGTAACAAGGTACCGGCATTGCTTCAAGACATGGGCCATGAGCTCATCATTCATACTATTATCACCGGAGGGCAAGCCCTCCTGGACACCGCAAATGGCTTTGCCCAGCTCGCCAACCAGTTCCCACCAGAATGCTTGTTCGTGGTTTGGCTGAACCCTTATTGGGGGCCTATCGAGCACGAAGGAAAGGGATTCGAGCAAATGAAGGTCTACATAGCCAATAAGACCCGTGTCTCTGCCATCATCCAGATTCCAGTTCTCAGGCAAGAAACCTATGGTCGGGATTTTGCAGACATGTTGCAAGCCCGCCTAACTTTCGATGAAGCCCTAGCAATGAAATCCTTCACGATTATGACAAGGCAGCGTCTTAAGATCATTCAAACACAACTCTTTGCCAACCTGGACAATGCAGTGGTGCTCTGATGACAGCTGATAAGCTCGAGGAAACGATCAAAGACATCTTTGCCAAGCACGGGATCGCCGTCAGCCGTGATGATCCCATCTTGATCCTGCAAACCATCAACGATCGGTTGATGAAAGACAGTGCGACCGCCCAGAAAGAGATTTTGGACCGCTTCAAGGAAGAGTTAGAAGACATTGCTTATCGGTGGGAGGATGACGCTAAGAACAAGGCAGAACGGACACTCAACGCAGCTCTGACTGCCAGTAAAGAGGCAATGGCAAAGGAGATGCAAGATGGTGCTCAAGCGGCAGCTAAAGCGATGCGGTGCGAAGTCGAAGCTTCTGTTGCACAGCTTGCCATTCCAATCCGGGAATCTCGTCGGATTGCTTTCATGAACCTGGTGGCTGCTAGCATGGTGGTCGGAGCAGCCGGTCTGGCTTTATGGGCTTCGATGTGAAGGTGCGCAGCACGGTTAGGAAAAACTGATCCTCAACCAAAATATGCACCTTGAACATTTACTCTCAATTGATTGTTTGATTCCTCTTTCATAAAAATTATGCGTACAATCCGGTATTGAAGAAAATGACAGCTATGAGGCCGATGTGCCAAGACGTAGAGAAAGTAGAGACATCTAAAAGTGTGGGGTATGGAGGGAAAGGAGGAGGAAACCATGATTACAGGAAAATGCTTTTGTGGTGCAATTGAATATAAGATTGAAGCTAATATCTTGAAATCCGGTGTTTGTCATTGTCATGCTTGTCAGCGCCTAACTGGTGGCATGGCCTGGCCTTTCATTGTGATCCCTCAAGAATCATTGATTATACAAGGAGAGACAAAAGAATTTGTCAGGCCGGGAGCAAGTGGCAAACAAGTTCATGTAAGCTTTTGTGGGGCATGTGGCTCCACACTATTTGGAAGGCCTGAAATCTGGCCGCATATTAGAATAGTTGGCGCAAGCAGTTTAGATGATCAAACTCTTTTCTCACCCAATATGCATGTTTGGACTGAAAATGCGCCAGAATGGGCTTTGTTTGACCCTAGCATTCCAAAATTTGATCGTAGTTCAATTTAGGGCAAAATCCATCGTCATCTTGAGGTCTTTTTTAGTCATTTAAAAGTTGGCGAAAAGCGCCATACCCAACATCGCTTTGATGGCCATTTTCTTTATTTTGCCGACACACGCAGCGAAGAAGGAGCGCTTGCGATTGTTGTTTTAAATCAAGATCTTGGAGTAAAAATTCTGGAGATCTACAAAAAGCGTCATCATAAGTGTTGGAGAAGAAAGCGCTGATTATTATTGAAGAAAAATAGAGCTTTGAATATGAGGGCCCCTCGAGTTTGATCTCTTGGAAACCCTCAAAACCACAACGCGGCTTAATCCACAACTACTACCACAGCCAAGAGTTTTTCGAGACCCTCTAGGAGATGTTTAGCCGTTGAGACAAACATTTCCACCTGATCAAGAATTAAAAGCATCCTGTTATCTCCTAATTCATGCCCTCTCACCGATGCTCGAAAAGCAAAGGTCTCAAGAGCTTGAACGACAAGTTTCAGCTGCTGAAAATCAAGGGATAATTGCTTGAAAAAATCTGACGATGCATGTAGCCTGGCGTGAGCCATGATATACTCCTTCGTAACAAGGGGTTATTGTGGTCAGCTGTACGTGGGTGTTGAAGCACCCATGTGCAGCGCTAAAAAGCTTATCATATTCATGCCTTTTGGCAAACAACTTTTTTCTCGGGAAATCTAAATAAGGAACACACTTTAAAAATTCTTTTGGCCCCATTATGAACCCAATGAACCCATTATGAACCCAATGAACCCATTATGAACCCATTATGAACCCAATGAACCCATTAGATTTTTTTTAATCTATAAATCGTCCCTCGACCTCCCGTACCTTCAGCAACCAAAATATCCTTTGCTTTTAATTCATTCAGCTCTCTGGTTGCGGTGCTTTTTGAGACCCCAGCTATCGTTTGATAGTCAGAGTTTGAAATCGTTTCATGCTCCTTCGTATAAGCGACGGCTAAAAGTTGCCTCTCGGATAATCCCTTATTTCTAAGACGGTCTTCTGCAAGGACTTCTTTATGAAATGTGAGTCTAAAGCGTCCCGGTTCTGACGTAAAAGTTGGAAGGGGCATCCCTGCTGCTTCTAATTCTGCAGCCATTCGTAGTGTCCCACTGCCCCACCTCTCTATAAGCCCTGCAAAGAAAAAAGCTTCTGCAATCTTCCGATTTCTCGGTATAGAATCATGTTCTCGAAGCAATAGATCAGGCGTTAACGATGAAGGAAGGCCGCCAGGGTTCCAAATTTCCAGCCGCTCATCATAAAGACGGATTTGACTATGAGCATGGTTTGTATAATCTCTGTGACACAGAACATTCGTCACCGCTTCTCGAATAGCACTTAAGGGGTACTCCCACACCACATCACGTTGAGGCTTTCCCGAGATGATAAAGGCAGTTTCAAGTCTTTCCCGAAACCAATTTGTAGCCTCATCCAATTGATCAAACAATGTTCCGTGGGCTTCACGATCATCCACAATGAGGGTAGGAGACCTAAACCGCCCCATCTTTAAAAACGCGGAAGGAAAATAGGACTCAGGATTTTTCCCGAAGAGTAGCAAAGCTGCACGCGTTGGAGTCTCGTCACGAATAAGTTCCATCTTTCGAAGAAATTCATAGTCTAAGGCTTGCTCAGGGACGGGTCTACGACCTACCTTCTTTACAGCCTGCATAAACTTGTCAATACGTTCAGGGTCCAAATCCTCAAGAGTGGTGCCGGGTTCTATATAAGCATCCCAACTTAGCCCTATGCTTGAGACCATACGTTGCATGATTTCCTCATGGCTCATTCGCTGATTTGTTCGCCCCGAACGACGAAAATAGCGACCACGAACGCTAATAGGAGCACTCGTTCCTGCAGCAACAAAAACGGCAATCACACATTTCTTTTCGTGCTGCAGAATAGAGACGGAGGGATGAAGTCGCGGATCGGTAGCTTCCTGTATTCGATTGGCCGTATCTTCAAGGGTCTTTTTTCCAATCTGTACGCCTCTTATCTCTCCAGAGTCCTTAACGCCTATAAGGAGAGTACCTCCACGCGTATTTGAAAAGGCGCCTATTGTTTCAAGGGCCGTGTCTCCAAAAGATTCCTTAAACTCGATGGTCTCTGACTCACCAGCAGATATGAACTCAAGAAGTTTATCTGTCGTTACATCAAGCATAAACTATGCCTCTCCTTGAACAATGATCTAAAAATTTGAGAAAACTTATTGTAGATAAGGAGAAAAATAAGGTTTTGTGCGGAAAGCTTGTCATTGCTTTTTCCTTCTATGGGGTTTCAAGTAGACATTATCAATCGTTTCATAGTCCTTCATGTGACTCAGATGGATATAGAATAGAATCCATCCTTTCTGCCTCAAACTTATTTTGACGTCAACTTCTCAACTTTGCTCCCAAAAAATTCAACCGCTTGCCTTAATGGTTCATCCGCTAAGTGAGCATATCTTTGTGTAGTTGATGCTTGTGTATGTCCCAAAAGCTTTCCTACAATAGGCAAACTTAATCCGCTAGAGACTAGATGAGCAGCATGAGTATGCCGTAAATCGTGAATGCGAACGTTTTCCAATTTTGATTCCTTAAGCACGGTTTTCCAGAATGTTTTAATTTCTTTTAAAGGTTCTCCTTCAATTCGACCAGGAAAGACATAAACAGACCCCTTAGGTGTTCGTTTTTTCACGGTTTGCAAAACTTCAATTGTTTTTTCCGAAAGCGGAAGGTGTTCCTTCTTTTTCTGCTTTGTCAAATGAGAAGGTTTTGTCCAAACTCCTTTTTCCAAATCGAACTGATCCCAAGTAGCTCCCAAAGCTTCTCCTTTGCGAGCCCCCGTAAGAATAAGGAATTTAAACACATAGGCTGTCATGCGATCAGAATGCCGGTCTAGCACATCCCATAATCGATCGAGTTCTTCCTCATTAAGCCATCGATCACGTTTTTCTTCTTGATATTTTGGTATACCCATAACAGGGTTATTGTCTCGCCATCCCCAGGCGATAGCGAGGTTAAACATTTTAGAAAGAAGTCTCAATGAATGATTAGCCTTATAAGGAGTACTTTGAAAATTCTTATGGATTGATTCAATATCTCGACGTGATACAAAGGATACTTTTTGACGCCCTAAAGCTGGAAGAATAACGTTTTTAAGAAGTCCTTGATCTCCTTTTAAACTACTAGGTCTTTTTTTATAACCATGTCGCTCAATATAATTGAGGGCCAGGTCCTCCATTGTTGGCAAGAGATTAACTTGTTTTTTGCGTTCTGCTGGATCTTCTCCATGGGCAACTTGACCTAATCCTTTTTTTGCTAGCTCTCGAGCTTCTTCTGCTGTGACATGGCCATGGACACCGATTTTAAGCCTTTTCTTAATTCGATCAGCATTCCGATATTCGATGCAATAGGTCCGTCTTCCGCTGGACAAGACGATAAGACCAAATCCCGTGAGTTCCGAATCCCAGTATTTTAGAGTTTTTTCAGGATCTGGAGTTATGGCTTCCACAAAACGCTTGGTAAACTTAGACATCTTCTTCTCCCTATATATCTCAACCAACATACATCATTTTTCAGACATTGTCACCAAATTGTCACCTAGCGAGATCGATTCAGGGGTATAATTGAGGGGGTACTGGTATCGTTTTCGTTAGTGTAAGAAGCTTCAAACGCTATGTAAATAAAGGAAAAGTGAGGGATTTAATTGGCGTGCCCGAGAGGATTCGAACCTCCGACCCCAAGATTAGGAATCTTGTGCTCTATCCTGCTGAGCTACGGGCACCTGTCTTTTTTATACAGGTCCCTTTGAGAAGAGGCAAGTTAGGAGGAAACTTTCTCCGCCTCCTCTTCCGCCCTTAACCACTCTTCTTCAGCAATAGCCAATTCTTTCTCAAGCTGATGTTGCTTTTGGAGAAGCTCAGTCACAGATTCCGAGTGATGGGTATAAAGCTCTGGGTTATCAAGTTCTTCCATAACTTTTTGAAGAGAACTTGAAACGGCTTCCATCTTCAGCTTGGCATCATGGGAGGCTTTTTTCAGCGCAGGACCTGACTCCTTCACCTTTTTCTGTTTTTGAGGTTTGGAAGACGCTTCTGTGCCCTTCAAAACAAGACGACGGTAATCTTCAAGATCTCCCTCATAGGGTTCCACCTTCTGATCGGCAACGAGCCAGAGACGATCCATGGTGGCTGCCAGTAAATCTCGATCATGGGTGATGAGAATCACGGCTCCTTCAAAATCATTGAGGGCGACCATTAACGCTTGGCGCGAATCCATATCCAAATGGTTTGTTGGTTCATCCAGGATGAGGATGTTCGGCTTGTCCAAACAAATGAGCGTGAGATTAAGACGCGCCTTTTCTCCTCCAGATAAATTCTGAACTTTTACATCTGCTTTTTGCCCCCCAAGGCCAAAGCGCGCTAAATAACCCCGCGCTGTCGTTGGTGTCAGTGAGGGTTCTTTGCGGATTACATGCTCAAAAGCTGTTGAAGTCAGATCAAATTCGTCGACTTGATGTTGAGCAAAGTAGCCAACTTTTAGTTTTCCAGAACGCCGAATCTCTCCCGTTTGGGGTGCAAGGCGACCGGCGATCAATTTCGCAAAGGTTGATTTTCCGTTCCCATTGGCACCCAGTAGGGCAATACGATCCTCCTCATCAATCCGCTGAGAAAGTCCCTTGAGAATAGGAGCACCAACCGTATACCCAACATTCACGTGATCTAGAACGATAAGGGGAGGAGCGAGCTTCTGTGGCTGTGGAAAATCAAAGCGCACCTCAGGATCTCGAACGATGTCCGGAAGATGATCCATTTTTTCAAGCGCTTTTATACGGCTTTGAGCTTGCTTAGCTTTGGAGGCTTTGGCACGAAAGCGGTTGACGAAATCTTGCATATGTTTGCGCTGAGCTTCCTGCTTGACATGCTGAGCCTTGAGGCTTTCCTGTTGAGCTTCCCATGTTCTCTCAAAGGTATCGTAGTTCCCCCCATAAGATTGAATTTTCTCGCCATGCAAAAAGAGGGTTCGGTCACATACGCTATTGAGCAAGTGGCGATCATGGCTGATGATCAACAGGCTCTTAGGATAGTTTTTGAGATATTCCTCAAGCCAAAGGGAGGCTTCCAAGTCTAAATGGTTTGTGGGCTCATCCAGTAAAAGCCAATCAGGGTTTGAAAATAAAAGGGAAGCCAGAGCCACCCGCATACGCCATCCTCCTGAAAAATTGGAAAGGGGTTCTTTCTGCATCTCTTGGGAAAACCCAAGACCTGACAATATTTCAGAAGCTCGGCTTTCGGCGGTGAAGGCCTCAATCGTGATGAGTCGATCATAAATATCAGCCATGTTTTCGGGCTCGCTGCCATCTTCAAGACGTGCCATCAGCTCCAGGCGTTCCTGATCCGCCGCCATGACAGCTTCTAAGGGGGTCGTTGAGCCTGAGGGGGCTTCTTGAGCGACATGGCCTAGCCGCACCCGACTGGGGATTTCCAGCTGTCCCGCATCCGGATGAAAGGTTTTTAAAAGAACCTTAAAGAAGGTAGATTTTCCTGTTCCATTACGCCCGACGAGACCATAACGATGGCCTTCGTTCAACGTCAGAGTCAAGTTTTCGATGAGTGTCCGTCCTGCGATGCGGACGGTAATATTTTCAAGTTTAATCATGGGTTGTGACCTTTATTTAAATGACAAAAGAAATTGTTCCCTCGAAAGGCAAAACCTATGAGGGGGATTGGGTCTTCTGTCAGGCTGCGATTAAGGTCATAATATCCATGAAAAAAAGTCCTTTTTAGGCTACCAAAACTTCATCCAGTATATATTTTTTATAATAGTTTCTTCGATAAAAGTCAAGAAATTTTGGATAGAGGCGTAGGACTGCAGAGGCGAAGGCAGACACGCCCTCAGCCGTCCCCCGTTTTCACGGGGGCATGCTTTGCGAGGCCGTCCCCGCGAAAGCGGGGAACTGGCCGCGGCAATCCAGAAAACCAAAAGAAAGAACTGCTTCGTCTCTTTCAGAGACTCGCAAAGACGAGACTGGTAGGACCCCCCAATCGTGAATTTCAATCATTTTAAGCCTTTCTTAACTCTTATAGAAGGAGAATACCCTGAGTTACACCCCTTTAAGATAGAAAAATGCCAAAAAATATAAAACACCAAAATATGGCTGACTCTTGGTGGAGCTTTCTTGAGACCTTTCAAGAACAAAACCAAAACATGGCGAAAACATATTTTGAAGGCATGCAAAACCACCTCCCCCTTCCACCGACTCTGATGGGAGATGTTTTCATAAAAGTGGGTCAAGCCCTTCTTGAAAACCCATCCCATCTTCTCAAAGCGAAGGGAGAGCTTTTGGAAGAGATCAATGACTTGTGGCAAAACATGCTCTCAGCTGAAAAGGGTACCCTCCCCGAGCATCCTTCCGACAAGCGCTTTCACCATGAGGCCTGGAAGGCTGTCCCTTACTTTTTGTTTATAAAGGAATATTACCTCATCACCTCTCGTTGGCTTCAAAAACTTGTTTCAGAAGTTGAGGGCCTGGATGATAAAACCACGCATAAAATTAAGTTCTTCACCAAGCAGCTTGCTGATGCCATGTCCCCAACCAACTTTCCTTTCACCAACCCCGAAGTTATCGAAGAGCTCGTAAAGACCCAAGGAACGTCTCTCCAAAAGGGTTTTGAAACCCTTCTTGATGATATGAAATCGGGAAAATGGATGAAAATGACAGATCCTTCCGCGTTTAAACTTGGGGAAACCGCCGCCTCAACCCCAGGTGAGGTCATCTTTCGCAATGATCTTTTCGAGCTGATCCATTATAAGCCGCTTACAGAAAAACAATACGCGATTCCCCTCCTCATTATCCCCGCCTGGATTAATAAATATTATATTTTTGACTTGAGCCCTAACAATTCCTTTGTCAAATGGATGCTCGAGCAGGGGTACAATGTCTTTATCATTTCATGGGTGAATCCAGGACCTGAGCATGCCTCAAAAACCTTTGAAGACTACCTTTTGGAGGGCGCCTATCGCGCCTCAGACTTTGTCTGTTCTTTCACCAAAAGCCCGTCCCTTCATGCCATGGGCTACTGTGTGGGGGGTAATATGCTAGCCACCCTTGGGGCTTATATTGCAAAAACAAAGGCTACCTTTTCTCTTCAATCCATGACCCTTTTGGCAACCATTATCGACTTCACAAAAGTCGGAGATCTAAAGATCTTTATGGATGAAGATATTCTTCAAGCTATGGAAGAGAATATGGCAAAGAAAGGTTTTTTGGAGGCTGATATCCTCAAATCCATATTTAGTCTGTTAAAACCAAATGAGCTGGTGTGGTCCTTTTTCATCAAAAATTACCTCTTAGGCCAAATTCCCCCTGCCTTTGATTTTCTCTATTGGAATGCAGATTCAAAACGCCAACCAGGAAACCTGCATAGATTTACCATCCGTAAATGGTTTCAAGAAAATCGTTTCATGCAGCCGGGAGGGATTGATATTCATGGTGTCCCCCTTGATGTGCGAGAGATTAGAACCCCAACTTTCCTCCTCGCAACCCTTGGAGACCACATTTCTCCATGGAAAAGCTGTTATCCCGCCGTTCATCTTTTTAAGGGGCCCTTAAATTTTACACTTGCAGGATCTGGGCATGTGGCAGGCGTCATAAACCCCCCCTCCAAGAATAGATATGGTTTCTTTACAAATCCTCGTTGCCCAACAGACCCCGAAGACTGGTTCAAAGGTGCAACGAAAACGGAAGGATCTTGGTGGACAGCATGGGATGCTTGGATAAGTCCTTTAAGTGGAGAGAAAATCGAGCCCACTATGGATTATCACTCTCTGGAACCTGCACCGGGGTCCTATGTAAGGGAGCGATAAAGGAGCCCCCTTCCTCATTCAGCCCCCCCTCACCCGCCGCTTCGCGGCGACCTCTCCCACAAGGGGAGAGGTGAAGCTGGCTGCATTACACCTCTCCCCTTGTGGGAGAGGTCGCCACGCGCGAAGCGAGTGGCGGGTGAGGGGGGCGATCACACGTTTTAAGCATAAAGGCAATAAGGCTATTCAGTCTAAGTCGTCCTTCAAACGTGGGAATAAGGTGGGTTGCTGTTCTTTTTAAAAGTCCTTCCTTTTCAAGGAGTTGAAGGGTTTTAAGACTATAGGCTTCCTCCACATCCAAGCCCGTTTCTTCTGTCATTCGCCTTACCTCAAGCCCTGCTGTAAGCCGCAACCCCATAAGGGTTAGCTCTTGAAGCCTTTCAAGAGGGGAAAGAGGCAAGGACATTTGAAGACCGTGGCCATGGGTTTCAACGGCCTCAAGCCATGTTTCAGGGGCTTTGTAACGTGAGGTTGCATATTTAATGCCCCCTTCTGTGATTCGACCATGAGCACCGGGTCCAATGCCAATGTAATCCTCAAAATTCCAATAAAGGAGGTTATGTCTGCATTCTTGAGAAGGCACTGCATAATTTGAAACTTCATAAGGAATAAATCCATGCCCTGTCATGATCTCTTCCGTGAGTTCGTAAAGAGCGGCTGCCGGATCTTCTTCAAGGGTCATCTTCTCTCCCCGTGCAAAACGAGTCGCAAAGACTGTCTGAGGCTCAATTGTGAGTTGATACAAGGACAGGTGTCCTTTGGCATACGTCAGGGCCTCAGAAAGCTCGGCCTTCCAAGCGGCATGTGTTTGATCAGGTCTCGCGTAAATTAAATCAAAGGAAAACCGAGGAAAATAAGTAGCAGCAATTTCTAAGGCTTTAAGAGCTTCCTTTGCCGAATGGCGTCGTCCTAAAAAGGTAAGAGCTGTGTCATCCAAGGATTGAATGCCCAAGGAAAGGCGATTGACCCCCGCCTCAGAAAAAGATTTAAATCTTTCAGCTTCAACCGTGCTGGGATTTGCCTCAAGGGTGACCTCAAGATTTTCTGCGATAGGAAAAAGGGATTTCGCTGTTTCGAGAAGAGAGGCAACCGTCTCTGGTTCCATAAGGGAGGGCGTACCTCCTCCCAAAAAGATACTGACAAGGGTTCCCGTCTGGTTTTGAGCAGCGCTCTTCAGCTCCTTTAAAAGAGCTTCCTTCCACCGTTTTTGATCAATGCTCTCTCTCACATGACTATTAAAGTCACAATAAGGGCATTTTGATAAACAAAACGGCCAATGAATATAAAGACCTAAAGATTTCATAAGATTATAAAATAGAAAAATAAAAGTTCTAAGTGTTACATTTCATCAGTCATTATCATACATTTCAATAATTGTCACACGGTAAACGCATCTAAAATCGATGAAAGCTAAAGGAATTTTCCCTAGTTGTAGTGTCATCCTTGGCAAGAAAAGCTTGCTCTTGCGAAAGCGAGAGCTTAGCTTTTCTTGGCCGAGGATCTGTAGCGAGACACATAAGATGGAATTATTTCATTTACATAATGACAAACAAACCAAAAGGAACGCTTTACATTGGAATCACCAATAATTTAGTGCGACGCGTTTATGAATATAAAAATGGGTTTACAGATGGATTTGCGCGAAAGTACAACATTAAAATGCTTGTTTATTTTGAAAGCTAAGATTATGTACACACTGCTCTTCAAAGAGAAAAAACACTAAAACATTGGAAAAGAGACTGGAAAATACGACTCATAGAAGAGCTCAATCCACAATGGGAAGATTTATGGAAAACCATTTGTTCATAGATAGATCCTCGGCCAAGAAATTGCTAATGTTTTCCTTCGGAAAACAAAGCATTTCTTGCCAAGGATGACACCTTGTGGGGGTTAATTTAGATGCGTTTACCGTGGAACTGTCACTGTACATCATGATGTGCACTCTCCATCACCATCACGAGTGTCACTTTTTTGCGAGTCGTATGGACTGTTATCGATTCGGGCTTGAGATCTTCACAACAATAGGTATGCTGACACATCATGAAAAGGGGATGAAATATTATGGTTGAAGCCCGCCTCCAAGAACTGGGAATAGACTTGCCGTCCCCATCCCCGCCTGCGGCTAACTACGTCCCTTTTGTAAAGGTGGGTGCCTTGGTGTTTATCTCCGGTCAAATCCCTTCTTGGAATGGAGAGCTGAAGCTCTTAGGCAAGGTGGGGGACACTATAACCATTGAGGGAGGGCAGGAAGCTGCTCGTCTTTGCGCTCTCAATATCCTTGCCCAGTTAAAAGTGGCGTGTGAGGGAGATTTAAATCGCGTTGTACGGTGCGTTCGCCTTGGTGGGTTTGTCAACTGTACGGATGATTTTACTGACCAGCCGAAAGTTGTAAATGGGGCTTCCGACCTTATGGTTTCTGTCTTTGGCGAAAAAGGAAGACACGCACGTGTAGCCGTGGGAACGAATTCTCTTCCTCTCGGAATTGCTGTTGAAGTCGAGGGACTTTTTGAAGTGAAAGTGTCATGACCAAACGTTTCTCCCAAACACACCAAGATCCTTCCCGCCTCTGGCTTTGGGGAATTCATGCATGTTCTGCTGCTCTTGGAAATCCGAAAAGGCGTTGTTTTCGTCTTTTGATGACCGAGTCGGTTGCAAAAGAGCAAGGGCTCTCAAAAGAAGGTCATTCCTATAAAGTGGAAATACTTGATGCTTCTTCACTCTCCCGGCTGTTGCCCGAAGGGGCTGTGCATCAAGGGATTGCAATGGAAGTTGCTCCTTTGCCAGAAAGTCCCCTTCTCGAGTTACGCAATTTGAGTGCAGGAGTTTTGGTCGTGCTGGATCAAGTCACAGATCCTCATAATGTGGGGGCTATCATAAGAACGGCCAGAGCCTTGCGCGCCTTTGGTGTTGTGATGACAGATCGGAATGCTCCTCCCTTAAATGGGGTTTTAGCGAAAGCCGCATCGGGCGCTCTTGAGAGTTTACCTGTTTGGCAAGTCACCAATCTTGCACGCACTTTAGATGATCTTAAGAAAGAAGGATTTTGGACCGTAGGTCTTGATGAGAATGCCCCGAAAATGCTTTCAAAATCAGATTTACCTGAAAAGATCGCTCTCATTATGGGAGCAGAGGGGGAAGGGCTGCGTCGCCTGACTCAAGAAAAATGTGACTTTTTAACGAAGCTCCCCACAGATCCTGTGTTTCCAACATTGAACGTATCAGTCGCAGCTGCTCTTGCGCTTTATGAATTGGTGAGGGTTTAAGTGCCGCATTTACAAGAATTACGAAAAACCCCTAAAACATGGCTGGTGACAGGAGCAAGTGGATTCATCGGTTCTCATTTGCTTGAAGCCCTCTTAAAAAATCATCAGAAAGTTATTGGGTTGGTTAATTTCTTTGCAGGGAGAAGAGATCAATTTGATGACTTCCTCAGTCAACTTCCTAAAGAAAAATTAAAGAACTTTTCTTTGGTGATCGGAGATATTCGAGACTATAAGACCTGCCTTGAGGTCACAAAAAATGTTGATTTTGTTCTACACCAAGCTGCTCTTGGGAACATTCCCCAATCCATAAAAGACCCCCTCATCGTAAATGATGTGAATGTGACGGGCTTTCTCAATATTTTGCGTGCTTCAGCAGAAAATAAAGTTTCACGGTTTGTATATGCTTCCACAAGTTATGTGTATGGAGACGCTCAAGATCCGAATGCGGAAGATAAGATTGGAAATCTTCTGTCCCCTTACGCCGTTTCAAAGAGAACGAATGAACTCTATGGTCAGGTCTTTTATCGCTGTTATGGCATCCCAACCTTAGGGCTAAGGTACTTTAATGTGTTTGGACCCCGTCAAGAGCTGACGAGTCTACATGCATCCGTAATTCCTCTATGGATACATGCTCTTTTGAAGCAAGAACCTTGCCTTATCAATGGCGACGGCCTCCATACAAGAGATTTCTGTTATGTCGACAATGTGATCCAAGCGAATATAAAGGCCGCCTTGACTCAAAACTCTCAGGCTTTTGGGGAAGTATTCAATGTCGCTTCAGGAAAAAGAACAACTCTCCTAGAATTGCATGCCCTCATCAAAACCTTTATGGGAGGGTGTGAAGGCTCAAAGCTCATTCATCGAGACGATCGACCAGGGGATATAAAACATTTATTCGCAAGCATTGATAAGGCTAAAGATATCTTAGGGTATCATCCCACTCATTCTCTTGAAGATGGGCTTAAAATAACAATTGAGTGGATAAAGAAAAATCACCCCAAAACGTGATAGCCTCCATCGACATAGGCAACATTGCCGGTTAACCCAGATGCGGCATCACTGACTAAAAATGCCGCCAGATTTCCAACATCTTCTGTAGAAATGAGTTCGTGGGAAGGGATATCTTTTTTAATCTTTTCAAGAAGATCATCGAAACGCTCGAGTCCCGAAGCTGCTCTTGTTTTGATAGGCCCAGGTGAGAGAGCATGAACACGAATTCTTTGAGGAGAAAGGTCATGAGCCATATAACGGACTGAACTTTCAAGAGCTGCTTTGACAGGCCCCATAAGACTATAATGTTCAATGACTTTTTCAGCCCCATAAAAACTCACAGTTAAAAGGCATCCTCCTTTTTTCATAAGGGGTTCAGCTTCTTTGGCGAGACGAATAAAAGAATAGCACGAAATATCCATGGCCGTTAAAAACCCTTCGTGAGAGCAATCAATAAGTTTTCCGTGGAGGTCTTCGAGGGGTGCATAGGCAACGGAGTGTAAGACAAAATCAAGCTCGCCCCATTCCCTTTGAATGGCTTCAAAAACCCTTTCCATTTGTCCCGGAATTCCAAAGTCACAAGGAAGAATAAGAGGACTTTCTAGGGCTTCTGCTAAAGGGGTAACGTAGGGCTTCGCTTTCTCATTGAGATAAGTGAGAGCGAGTGTTGCCCCAAGATCGTGGAAAATTTTAGCGCAGCCATAGGCAATACTCTGGGAATTCGCGATTCCTACAACGAGCCCCTTTTTACCTTTGAGATTGAAAAGTTCCCTCATCGTAAACCCCTTTCTGGACTCTTCGTGGAGGTGGGTAAGGAGAGCCGCATACGGGAATCCAGAACAAGAATTCTTTTTGAATCTGTAAGAAGAGGATTGATATCTAATTCTGCAATTTCAGGATGATTGACAAGTAGGTAGGAGACCTTAATCAAACACTCAATAAGTTGATCAAAAGGAATAGGGTCCTGGTCGCGGTAGCCTTTTAACTGGTTGTAGATTTTTGTTTTTTCGATGAGATCCATGGCTGATTTTTGACTCAAAGGAGCCAGGGCTAAGGCTTTATCGTTGACTACTTCAACTGCTTTTCCTCCTGCGCCAAAAATGACAACAGGCCCAAAGGTTTTATCCTGAATACCCCCCAAGAAGAGCTCAAATCCATGATCTAAAGGAATCATGGGTTGTAAAATAAAGCCATCAATTCTGGCTTGAGGATTATGGGTAGCAATGACGGAGAGCATTTTCTTTGCGCTTTTCTCAACTTCTTCTGGATTGGTCAAGTTAAGAATCACACCTCCGATATCGCTTTTATGGATAATATCTTCAGACGCAATTTTCAAAACAATGGGGAACGTCATCTTTTGGGAAACCAATCTAGCTTGAGAGAGTGAGGAGGCAAACTCAGTCTTGATAACAGGAATGCCATAAGACGTAAGGATCTCATGGTTGACATGATGATCTAACCATTCTTGATCTTTTTTTAAGGAAAGCTGCTTAAGAATTTTTGTGACTTTTGCCAGAACTTTAATGGGTTTTTCCTTACTTTTATCAATGAAGCGCCCTTCATTTTCACAGCTCAAAATATGATGAAAAGCCCGAACAGCTCTTTCGGGAGTCGGGTAAATCGGAATTTTATTTTCGGTAAAATGGGACAGAATTTTCTTCTTAATGTTTTGTTGAAGAGAAACCATAAATATGTCAGGACGAGCTCTCTTCCATTTATCAATCGTTTCGGTAATGACTCCAAAAATGCCTTCAGCGGAGGATAATGCCGTTGGACAATGCATCAAAAGAAGAGCATGGAGGCCAGGATCGTCCATCAAGATATTAAGGACAGCAGCATATCTTTCAGGCGGTGCATCTCCAATAATATCCACAGGATTTCCTTGAGACCAGGTTGGAGGAAGAACGATGTTTAACTTGTTTAACGTGGACGCGGAAAGAGGTGAGAGCTCTCCTCCTAATGCTATCAATGCATCCGTTGCAAGGATTCCCAAGCCTCCGCCGTTCGTTAAAATGGCAAGATTATCTCCTTTAAGCTTTGGGAGATGATTCATCATCAAGAATAGGTCATACACATCTTGAAGTTCATAAAGCCTGCATAAACCCGCTTGTCGAAAAGCTGCTTCATAAACTGCATCGCTTCCTGCAAGAGCCCCTGAATGGGAACGAACTGCTTGTGCAGCACCTTGAAACCGCCCTGACTTTATGACAGCAACTGGTTTCGTTGTAACAGTCTCCTTTGCTATGGATAAAAACCGTTTTGCGTCCGTAATGGCCTCAATATAAAGAATGATGGCTTTTGTTTTTGGATCATCCTTAAGATACTCAAGGTAGTCAGCAAAATTCAGATCGCTCATTCCTCCAACAGACAATAATTTTGAAAATCCTATACCCATCGTATTGGCACATTCCATCATGGAAACAAGGAGAGCTCCAGATTGAGTGATGAAAGCAACGCTTCCGGGTTTGGGAGAGAGCGTCGAGAACGTTGCATTTAATTTGACGTCCGGATTGATAATTCCCAAACAGTTTGGCCCTACGATGCGAACACCATAGATTCTTGCGGCTTCTAACATTTTTTCTTGAAGGCGGGCCCCCTCTTCATGTTCTCCCTCTCCAAAGCCTGCCGTAATCACGACTGCAACTTTTGTCACTTTTTTTCCAAGGTCTGCAATAAGTGAAGGGACAGGTTCTGCTGGAGTACAAATGACTCCGAGATCAGGGGGGAAGGGAAGAGTTTTCACGGATGCATAAGAGGGTATTCCTAATATTTCTGTATATTTTGGATTCACAGGGAAAATTGTCCCTTCATATCCCCCATTGATAATATTTTCCATCAACGCTCGCCCCAGAGATCCCTCCTTGGGGCTTGCACCAATGAGAGCTATGGATTGAGGAGAAAATAAGAGGTCAAGAGGTTTCATGTTCATTAAAAGAGCATCCCTGCATTCACCCTTTAACCCTATATTAAAGCATATTAAAAATGGGTTAAAACGTGTTAAAATTACCTCACTCTCTTCAATTTTTGAGGCCTCAGAAACATTTTTGTGTGAATTTTTCCATTAAATGATAAAAATTTTAATAAGTTACAAAGTTTTGCTTAAATTAATCAAATTTTAAAGGCCGCTTGGTAATTTTCTGGAGGATGGCCGCTTAAGACACTTAAGCTTAAGTAAATAGAAAGGGAGTCAAATATGAAAAACAAATTTTTAGCTAAAGGTGTTAAGTTAAGTGCTCTTCTTGCAGTGCTTACTGCCACAGGCTGCGCAGAATATCATAGAATGATTCTCGAAGACACACCGGTATGTGGCCCTGAATTCACAAGAACATTGGCAAAAGAATATGAAGACCTTGGAAAAATTGAGCATACCATCATGTATGATGATTGGTCTGCTAATTATTATTACTGCAAGGCGATTTATGCGAGAAGAGGCTTTCTTGTAAATCCCGTCTCTTTATGCAAGTGGGATATAGAGGAAGACAAACTTGAAGAGCTTGCGACTGCGCGCGAACGTTTAATGCATGTATTAGAATTGGGAACTTGGCAAATAGCACCCAAGATAACGGCTTACGCCCAGACTAATTTCGACTGTTGGGTAGAGCAACAAGCAGAAGGGTGGCAAGTTGATGATATCGCTAATTGCAGAACAGGATTTTATCATTACATAGCCGAAGTTGAACATGTACTTAAAGGTGAGGGTGAAGGCGAAGGTAAGGAAAAGAGTAAGAAAGTGAGTGAGAGCGAGAGTAAGAGTGCCCCTGAGCGTGTGGGTAAGGCTAAGAGAGCCGGTAAGGAAAGCGCTTTGGAACGTCGATAGGTTTTCCCATTGGGTTGCTTGACTCCGTTTCTTTAGACTGTTGGTGAGTTCCCCGGTTAAATGGTTAATACATCTAATCGTGGTAGATATCTTATTTTGGGAAACAAGTAGAAGAGGTTCACTCCCCAGCTTCGGCTAAGGAGATAATAATAAAAATAAGATCCATAAACTTAAAGGCACTGAAAAGGTGCCTTTTTTTGTTTGTCTTGAACTCCTCTCGAAGTTATCGTAAAAAGAACCTACTCATCGGGGTGCTCTTAAGGGAAGAGCTGAGATTAGACCCGTGAACCTGATCCGGCTCATACCGGCGGAGGAAATGAGATGTTCTGTTCCATTAATTTTAAGATGCCTGGATTGCTCCCCCTCACCCGCCGCTTCGCGGCGACCTCTCCCACAAGGGGAGAGGTGATTCCGTGCGCGCTGCGTTACCTCTCCCCTTGTGGGAGAGGTCGCCACGCGCAGAGCGTGTGGCGGGTGAGGGGGATCGTCATTGTGAGGGGGGCCGTAGGCCCAACGAAGCAATCCAGTCTTATTAAATATTTTCTGAGCCTTGCCCTATTCGCTACCCCCTCATCCCTCTACGGGAAAGAAACCCTCACCCTTTACACCCATTCAGCTTTTGTATCCTCCTCCTATGGACCTGGCGGTCATTTAAAGGAAGCTTTCGAAAAAACCTGTGAGTGTGAAATTCAGTACATTGTCCTTGATACGATTCCCCTTGTCATTAATCGCGTTAACTTTGAAGGAGACCAAACGAAAGCGGATGTTATTCTAGGTCTTGAGGATATTGGCCTCGATGTAACCCATGTTGATAAGCTTGTTCCTTATGCCTCCCATTGTTTGGCCTTTGTCTATGATTCAACGAAAATTCCTAATCCTCCCAAAACACTTGATGAACTTATCGATTCTTCCTATCCCATCATTCTTCAAGATCCACGAAGTAGCATTACGGGTTTAGGATTTCTGGTGTGGATGAAAAAAGCTTATGGGGACAATGCGCCCCAAAAATGGAAAACCTTAGCGGCTCACGTTTTGACCTTCACAAAAGGATGGACGGAGGCCCATGCCCTTTTTAAACAAGGAGCCGCACCAATTGTTTTTAGTTACACAACAGACGGCCTTTTTAATGAACTTGAGAAAGAAATGCCCCATCTTAAAGCTCTGCACTTTGCGGAAGGGCACCTTTGTTCAAACATTTATGCAGGGAAATTAAAAACAACTCACCACTCAAGGCTCGTCGATCAGTTTTTAAATTTTCTTCTTACCCCAGAGGCCCAATATCTCATTGCCATCCAAGGGTGGATCTATCCGAAAGGAGATGTCCCTGACGCCTGGAAGAAAGCGGAAAACTACTCCCACCAACCCTCATGGATTTCTTATACCTCGGAAGAGGTCAAGGATTCCCAAAGAGCTTGGATTCAAGAATGGGTGGAGGGTCTTATTCAATGAACTACATCTCGTATGTCTTTTGGTTCACGCTGAAGCAAGCCGGCCTCTCCACTCTTTTTACAATTCCCCTAGCGGTTTTGATAGCCCGGGCCATTGTATGGAACCAAGGATGGTGGCCTGCACGGTTTTGTCTGAAACTCTTGGGCCTTCCTCTCATTACACCGGCACTCGTTGGGATTTTAGGATTTATCACCCTTATGGGGGGGCTTTTTAATATTTATAGCCTTCCTGGCATCGTTGCTGTCCATGTTGTTTTTTATAGCCCCTGGATTGCCCTTCTCTTAGTTAATGCTTGGCGGCTGATCCCTGAAGAACATTACCGACTTGCCAGCCAACTGCATTTTTCCTCAAAGCAGACTTTTTATTTTATAGAATGGCCTCAGCTCCGTAAATCCTTTGCAGAGGTAGCTTGGATTTGTTTTTGTTTTTCTTTAAATAGCTTTACCGCAATTATGGTCTTAGGAGGAGGTCCTCAAAAAACAACCCTTAGTGCAAGCCTCTATCATTCTCTTTTCTTTTTTTATGATTTTGAACAAGTTACTTGGTTTGTGAGCCTTCAACTTATCCTCACTTTAAGTTTGGCTGCATTGACTATTTTACTTAAAACTCAGCCTCAAGGAGTTTCTTTAAAAAAACCTTCCTTTCCCAATCTTAAAGATTCCTCTCAGAAGCCTTTTGTATGGGTCGGGTTGGGTCTCATTTGCCTTCCTTTAGCTGTGATTCTAGGCCCTTCTTTAACAGCCCTTTCCCTAACGCTCCAAAATCCCTTAGTATGGCAAGCCTTAAAGAAAAGCCTTATGTTAGCTATTTGTTTTGGGTCCTTGAGTGCCGTCATTTCTCTATTCTTTGTGGTCAGTGGATGGCGAAGCCTAAAATATTTAGCCTCTTTCCATTTCCTGTTTCCCTCAACACTCCTGGGTGTTCTTTTATTCCTCTTTTCTCTAAAAATACCCTCACTGCCACAAGAATTCTTCTTAGGTGTGATGCAAGTTCTTCTGATTCTCCCATTCACCTTCCTCCTATTAGAAAGATCTTATCACACCCTGGAAGCCACCTATGGCACAACGACGCGAAGTTTAGGCCTCTCCTCGTTCCAAAAGTTTTCCTTGATTCAATGGCCTTTGTTAAAAAAACCCTTTGCAACAGCGCTGGGTTTGGGATGTGCATTATCCGCTGGAGATTTTCCCTCATTGGCCTTTTTTTCAAACCCTGATTCTCCCGGACTTTCAAGTCTTTTTTATCAACAAATGGGGAGACATTTCGAAAAATGTATGGGCACAGCCCTCATCTTGCTGCTTCTTTGTTATTTTCTTTACCAACTTCCTCACTGGATATTAAGAACTCATGACCGGACTTCAGCTGCATAATCTCAGTTTTCAACGTCAAGGATTTGCCTTAGACGTTTCTGCTTCCCTTGCTAAGGGATCTAAAACCCTTCTCGTGGGAGCGAGTGGAGCGGGGAAAAGCACGCTTTTATCCCTGATTGGTGGATTTCTAACCGCCAAAAAGGGAGTCGTTCTGTGGGATGGGGAGGACATGACAACCCTTCCCCCACAAAAGCGGCCCCTCACTCTTCTCTTTCAAGATCACAATCTCTTCCCCCATTTAACGGTTTGGAACAATGTGGCCTTAGGGCTTAAGCCTTCTTTGAAGCTGAACGTAGTTGAAAAGGAGAAAATTCAATCCATATTAAACAAAGTTGGGGTTTATCCTTTGAAGGAAAGATATCCTTTTGAGCTTTCAGGAGGAGAAAGGCAACGGGTTGCCTTAGCGCGTAGCCTCTTGAGGCAAAAACCTCTTTTGTTACTTGATGAACCATTAGGACCCTTGGGCCCAGGTCTCAGAAAGGAAATGTTAGAGCTTCTCAATCGTATTTGTGATGAGTTTCAGTTAACTCTTATCCTCACAACGCACCAACCGGATGAAGCCATAGGCCTTGCTGATCATATGCTCTTTCTGGAGGCGGGGAAGATATTAGAGACAGGGAATCCTCTCCATCTTTTAAAATCCCCTACTCATCCTATCTTAAAAGCCTATTTGGGCTGTTAAAGTCTTTATTTGATATTTTATATGAAGCTTAATGCAATTTTCATAAGGCCATTGACTCTTAATTTGAATTACCCTTATGAATAGCAGGTATTTATTTACCGCTTTACATGATTCAGATCAGAAAGGAATAAAGGTATGTTTAAAAAGGTGTTTCAAACATTAATGATACCCACTCTTGCCAGTATATTCGTCGTTGGATGTGCAACGTCTACACAAGCGATGGAAGGGCGGGAAGAACAAACACATATGACGGTCGTAAGGCTTTACAACATACTTAATGGTCATAATTCAAGTCTCGGAAAAGATGGGCACTCTTCTGTAAGATTGGGCGACTGGAATAACCTGCCTCAAGAAACTTTAATGAGTTCCTGTTCGCACTGTAATGGCGCATACGTAGCTCTAAAAGGACTGGAAGAACACGGGTTATTAAAAATCTTGGAAGAAAAAGGGTTTTTAAATGGGCTGAAAAGATCTCAAAAAGTATTGCCCAAACCCCCAAGCCTACTTCAGCGGGATTTGGAGGAATTACAAGTAAGAAACATTTCTCTCGAGGAACGCCTGAAAGAATCTGAAGCATTGGTAAGTGCGCTAATGGCTGAAATCGAAGGTTTATCCAAAAATTCGCTCGGAAATGAGAAATTGAAAACGGAAAAAGAGGTAGATGAAGAATTAGTAGAAACTGTGCAAAATTTATACAATTACACGGGTGAGCAAATAAAAGAAGAAGAAAAAACAAAAGAAGTTATTAAAGAAATGATGCAACTTTTAGGAATAGATACAGCTAATGTTGAAGATCAGAAAGGAAGCATACTTGCAGCACTATGTTTAGCAAGATTAAAAAATCTAGAAAAATAATCTGTTTGAATTTGGTATTATATTCATAATCCTGGTGAGGAATGTAAAATGATGCACAAGGATTATGAATAAACAACGAAGGTTTTCATCCCAGCTGGCTTATGCTAAACTTTCTCATCAAATTAACCAACAAGTTGAATTCTTTATGGAAAAATTGCCGATGACAGCTGGTGGACTCCAGCAGCTTCAAGAGGAGCTTAAACATTTAAAAAATGTAGAGCGTTATGCCGTTATTAAAGCGATTTCAGAAGCTCGGGAACACGGAGACCTTTCTGAAAACGCAGAATATCACTCTGCCCGAGAACGTCAGGGATTTATTGAAGGTCGCATTAAGGAACTCGAGGATAAAGTAGCCCGGGCAGAAGTTATTGATATTTCAAAACTTTCGGGAAAAGATGTTAAATTTGGTGCGACCGTTACCTTGCTTGATGATGAAACAGGTGACGAAATTACCTATCAAATTGTTGGAGTTGATGAAGCTGATATTAAGAAAGGCCTTTTGTCAATCGGCTCACCCTTGGCACGGGCATTGATTGGAAAATCAATCGGAGATACATGCGATATCACAACACCCGGGAAAGGTCACAAATCCTATGAAATTGTTGAAGTTGTCTATCGCTAATCCCTTAGCACCTGACATATTTGCCAAAATCGTCATTGCGAGCCTCCGGAGGAGGCAAAGCAATCTAGGGACAATATTTCTTTGTGGCCTTTAGATTGTTTCTGAGCTTGCCCCCCCTTTCCCCTTGAACCATTTTCCTCTCTCCGGTAGGTTCAACGCTTAAGGAGGGATGCCGGAGCGGTCGAACGGGGCGGTCTCGAAAACCGTTGTGCGTGTAAGCGTACCGTGGGTTCGAATCCCACTCCCTCCGCCACCCGCCGTCGCGCCGAAGGCGCTATGGCGTGGTGTCCCGGATTTAATCCGGGACCTTGAGCATTCATAAACCCCTCCTCTTTTGAGAAAATCAAATACGCTCTCTGCAAGAGGCGCTTGCATAATAAAAGCTTCCTTTCATAAAATATAGTTAAAACAACAAATTTAACTCAATTTAATAATAATTTAACTATTATAAAGTTAAGATGATAACGAAAAGAATGAGGAGGCCAAAATGAAAATTAAACCCAATTATATAATTTTATCTGCATTATCAATTTCTTTCTTCATAGCATCCCCCGTCAAAGCAGAGCCTTTTACAATTGCAGCAGTAGGAACCTTTTTACTCACTATCCTAAAACCTATAGCTGCAGAAACGGTTGGGAAGGCTACTAAAGCAATGATTGACGCAACAGCAAAGTTAGGCAAAAAAAGTACACAATGTAGCACTTGCAATCTCCCCGGGGCTTGCTCGACGAAATCCGTTTTGAGTCTCTGTAAGGCTCGTTGCCAAGAAGTGGTGCAAATGGGAGGCTATGAAATACGCTTAAGATTTGGTGAAGGCTGGGGGAGTTTAGCTGGCTGTGTAAAAAAAGGAGTCGCAGCAGGGCTTCAAGCGCCCAGCGGAAAAAACAACACCCGTTCAATTGCTATATACTCTCAATATGATTTTGATCTCTTGAAAGAACTTATAGGATATAAAGTAGCAGCAGAACAGGTAGTTAGTTCAGCTGGCGCAGCTTTAGCGGATTCGGCTGAGATAAAAGAAGCACCTCCTGAAAAGAGAAAAGAACTCATTCAGAAAGTTGTTAATCAATCTAAGGCCGCCGTTGAGCAAATTAAAGCCGGAATAACACATAACGTAGTAACAGGGGTTTATGGTAACCAGTAAAAGAGTTCGTGTAGACCTATAACATGCGTGGCTTTTGCAAAAGCAAAAGCCACTTTTCTTTTTTGCAGCTATGGCGTGACATCACACCATAGCTCGCGTAAAATGCGAATGAAGTCGGACGAATATAAAGCAAAGCCGAACCGTGATGATCAAGTTCTTCTGGAAAATCAGAAACATTATTCTCTCTCTTTTCTCTTTAAGAACGGTGGGTGCACGAGCCCTTGTCCTTCAAAAGGATCACATTTTATTGGTCAAGCATACGTATTTACCAGGATGGTACACGATTGGAGGTGGCATTGATGCGGGCGAGTCAGGGCTCCAAGCTTTAAGACGCGAACTTCAGGAAGAAGTGGGAATTATCCTTCATGAATCTCCTTCCATTTTAGGGTTTTATCATAACGTTTATGAAAAACGAGATGACTACGTGATTGTTTACGTCTGCAAGAAATTTGAAAAAGTGGAAGTTATCTCAAAAGAAATTTTAGAAGCCAGATGGTTTCCTTTAAATGCCTTGCCCCCCGACATCTCTCTCGCCACAAAAAGACGCATCGAAGAATACTTAGGGACGCGTTCTCTGAGTGATGTGTGGTAACCACTTCACATCATTGCGATCACGCCGTCGCCCGAAGGGCTAAGGCGGAGAAGCAATCTCATCATCATAAATCTAATGTCTTCTCAGCCTCCTCATCCTCAAGCCACTGGGCTTGCTCAAGAAGGGTCTTCTTTTGGAGTTCAGCCACCTCTTGATCGGGTTCTCCTAGGAGTAGCTCGGTTCCTTTAAAGAAAATTCCCAAAAAGGGGATGGACTGCCGGTTACATTCTTCAATAGCATCCTGAAGGTATTCGGGTCGATCATCAATCAGAACGATTTGTGACGGCCTTTCCGTTTTCAAAAAGGCACGGATAACATCGCTTTTATTAAAAGATCCTGTAATGAAGATGCCTTTATAAAAGCTTGCTGGATACGGTTTTGAAGCCTCTGAAACCAGTGTGACTTCTGAAACTCCATGATAGAGAGAGGTAAAAGAAATTCCCTTTCCCTTTAACTCCTCATATCGCCACTTTTCCATGGAAGGAATCGCTCCTATGGGGCCTGTTTCCATTTTTGTAAGGGCATAGACAGGGTAAGTAGCTTTTAAGGTATTAATGAGATTCGGCCAGTCTTCCGATACAAGAATCGTTTTTCTTTGTAACCGCCAATGGCTCAAGATTTCTTCAAAGTTCTTATATTTCTCTCGATCCCTTTTAAGATCATCAATGAGAAAGCGATAGGGACTTAAGACATGAAAAAACTTAGATTTTGGTGTAATCAAGGTGTCGTCGACATCGATAAAGATGACAGCATTTTTCTCAATTTTTGAAAGAGCCTTTTCGACCTCAGGAACTGTATAAGCGCTAATGATTTGCTCTTGGCCATTTAAAGCGACAGCAGGGATTGTTTGAGACATTAACAAAACTCCTTTCATGAAGGGCATTAACAAAACTTCCTCCAGCTATAAAATAAAAAAATAATGTAACAACTCCCTGTCCCCACACGGGGTGTCATCCTTGGTAAGAAATGCTTAGTTTTCTAAAAGAAAACTTTAGCATTTCTTGACCGGGGATCTAATTGCCCGAAAGATCTTCGGCCAAGAAAGTGTATGCTTTTTCTTCAAAAAAGCAACCTTTTCTTGCCAAGGATGACACCGGTTGGTATAAAAATTTGTCTAGAAAATTCGTACCTACCCAACCCCTCTGTCAAGATGACTTACAGAAAATCCGGCTGATTCTAAGTCCCTGATAATCAGATTCGTATGTGCTGCACCTCGGGTTTCAATCATAATATCAAGCTCTGCCATTTTAATGGGAATCTCATAGAAAAGACGTTGATGTTTGACATCAATGATATTGCTTTGATGACGCGCAATGATTCCTGTGACTCTTTCCAAAACCCCTGGTAAGTCAACAACTTTGAGACGCAAATGGGTCAGGTAACCTTCATGAATTTGACCCCGCATCATAATAGCTGAGACAATTCGTGCATCAATATTGCCCCCGCTTACCACAATCCCTACTTTCTTCCCTTTAAAAAGAGAGGGGGTATGCAAAAGGGCCGAAAGACCAACGGCTCCTGCCCCTTCTACGATGATATTCTGCTTACGCACGAACAAATCGACTGCGTGTTCTATTTCTTCTTCAGTGACAACAATGATATCTTCAAGAAGATTTTTCAGAATCAACCGGGGAAGCCGTCCTGGGACCTTGACGGCAATCCCATCCGCAAGGGTGGCGCCGTCTTTTTTGGTCTCGATTGTCCCATACAAGATATGAGACAGAGAGGCATACCCTTCCACCTCAGCCCCATAAATTTTGATATCGGGTTTTAAAGCCTTTGCCGCGAGCGCGATCCCTGAACAAAGCCCTCCACCTCCAATGGGAACCACAAGAACCTCTAGATCCGGACACGCCTCAAGCATTTCAATCCCGATCGTTCCTTGTCCGGCAATCACGGCTGGATCATCATAGGGGTGAATAAAGGTGAGGTTTTCCGTATCTGCAATCTCTTTTGCAACTTGATAGGACTCATCCAACGACTCTCCTGCGAGCACCACACGGGCCCCCCATTTTTCCGTGTTCCCCACTTTCGTAGGAGGGGTAAAAAGGGGCATAACAATTGTTGCCGGTATTTGCAAGTTATGGGCATGAAGGGCCACCGCCTGGCCATGATTTCCCGCTGACATCGCAATAACCCCGCGTTGCAAAGCGTCGTGAGATAGGTTCTTCAATTTGACGTACGCCCCGCGTTCTTTGAAGGAACCAGTTTCTTGAAGGTTTTCTAACTTTAAGAAAATTAGGGCACCTGTAACCCTCGAGAGGGGCGGGGAATAAAGCATTGGCGTCTCAATCACAATCCCCTTGAGTAAAGTGTGAGCTACTTGAATATCTTCAAAGGTGGGAGGGATCATGAAGGGATTCCTTGTCATGGGATTGGTCTCCTTAATATCTCTACTCTCCCCTATTAACCGTTAAAAACTGGTTAAGTCATGGGCTGTTCATCCCCTAACCGTCATTGCAATGACGTTTCCCCCATCATCGTCATTGCGAACCCTGCAAAGCAGGGTGAAGCAATCTTGTTTTCATAGGGACAGAAATTGTTTCACGTGAAACAAAAAACGAATTATATTCACATATTATATTAAAATTTCTAAAGGAATATTAGGGATGAAAACTCATATAAGCTTAATATCGTTTATAAGTGTACTTGTGTCTATGGCTCAACCCGCGTGGGCTATGGAAGAACAATATCAAGATGCTGAATATAATGGTCAGAAACAACCAGAAAAAAAGAAGGAAAAGGAGACAGAGGGGGGAGAGGTTTCTTTTGACTCTCTCAGTAAATATCCCCTTCGCTACATGGAAAAAAGGAAAAGTATATTTAGAAAGCAACCCGGTTTTGAAAACGTTTGGGAAAAATTGGATCTTCTTGATGCAGCCAAAAAGGGCATTTTGACTCAAGCGGAGAAAGACCATCTCATTCGTCTGGTGGCTATGGATTTCTTCCCAAATAAAATTCTTCGAGGCATTGATTTCACTGACCTTCTTATGTCCCAACCTCCTGAAAAATGGTCTGATGACAGGATCATAACAGCGGTATTGAAGCTCCGCTATTTCCACATTCCCAATTATCGGGAAGTTTCACTCCAGTTTTCTGAGGATAGGGATATGGAAAGTCTTTTCGCCCGTGTTTCCGAAATATGTGCTCCCGAATCTTTACGTTTGGTTCATGAATATTTTCCCCAAATTGTCCAAAAAATCCAAGCTCGAGCAGACTCAGGCGATGCTCAAGCCCAATTTATTTTATATTTGATGCATACAAAACAATGGGGAATCTCTCCCCAACATAATTCTTTGACGGGTGAAGAAATGACGGATGAGGCCCAGAATTACCTTCGTCTTGCCGTTGAGCAAATGTGTCCTTTCGCCCTTTATACAGTGCTTAAAAATTATCATAAGAACGCTGAAGAGATTGAACTTGTGGATAGTCAAATAAATGAAGAGTCGGATGAATACGAAGTTAAAAAATATACAGAATATCTTCTCGTTGAATTCGAGAAACATAAAGAATCATGGTCAAAGGCGCGCACTAAAGTAACTGAAGGCGTGGAAAACGATTTATTTGATCCAATGACGAAAGCACACCTCCTTTCGTTTGGAGATGAAGAGCATCAAGCAGAGTCGGCAGCACATGGCGACTTTAGAGCACTTCGCAGACTTGGCAGAATCGAAACGATTAACCCTACTCATGCACCTTATTATATGTTGGGTCATAAAGTTGGATTTAAGACAAGCACACAAAAGCTTGCTAAAATGTATATGGGAGTATTCGAGGGGCAATCTAGAACCCTTGCTGAAAAAAAGGAACGATTTAAGAGAGCTATAAAATATGCTTACAAGGCTTATGCCGCAGATAAGTTCAACGATACAAGTATGAACGATTTGTTTTTACAAGAGCACTTTTCTCACCCTCCTTTGGAGTCACAGAAAACGCAAGCCCAATCTTTGCCAACAGAAAGCGTTAGTCCCCTTGAGCCATTCGAAGAGGTCATCGCTCAGGTTGGATACCTTAAGGGCGTTCATGCTTCCACTTATAAGGACAGTATACAAAATGAATACTTAGCGAATAGCGCTGGAATCGTTTTAGATATTTTAAACAAATATAAGAATTTTTTTGAAAAGCTAAATCATACCCCAGGTTTATTAATTCCGGGTGAATTTCATTATCATTACGAACTACATACTCTGGTCGAACCAGCTACGGGCAGAAGCATAGATAGTCTGGTCGTTGTACCGAGCGTAGGAAAGGTGCACTATAAAGATAGTATTTCTTATACAATAAAAGGGGAAAAATATACGTCTACGGTATGGAAGAAATATCATGATCTTCTCTTACCGACTGTTTTGGAAGCTAACCAAAAAGTTTTGCAGGAAGAATTTAAAATACTACTGAAATATAATCGACAAGCTCTCGCGCTATTGAAAGAGGAAAAAGTTGGTCTTTCTGAATCTCTTCTTACACTCAAATTACTATCTGGATATGAAGAACCTGGTAAAAGTTTATATTCTTATCTCTCACCATTTTTAGGTGATCATTTCACCGAATTAAGCACAGAAGAGATGGAAAAGACGAAAGCTAAAGCTATTGAGTCAACCGAAGCCATCGAAGCAAATTTGGAGTCTCATATTGACTTCATCAACAATTTTCAGGCTTACTATCTCAATTCTATTGCACAAATGAGAAGCCACTTACAAATAATGTTTATGGGTACATTTGATTTTATGTATGGCGACTTTGATAAAGAGCTATAGGCTATAAAGACTCAGCCATCATGGTGAAGCCAGTGAAAGTTGGGCTCGCAATGACGGTTTTGGGAAATTTGTCCGGTATTAAGATGGCCAATTTTAGAAATTTGCATTCTTCAAAAAAACATATTATTATTAAATATAGAATGGGTAACTTATATACAGATTTTTCCTTCCCCCCACATGTCAGTCTTAAGCAGAAGCAGTAATTATTCTGGTCATACAATGGATTACAAATTAACACCTTCTTTCGGCAGGCGTAAGGCCCGCAAGTTAAGAGATCAATCTCAAAGAGCTTACACAGACCTGCTCCCTCTTGTGAAAATTGATCAACCCAAAAAGCCTTTCGAAACTGATTTTCCTGAAGTCTGGCTTGAAATTGGATTTGGAGGAGGTGAGCATATGCTTGCGCAACTCGCTCAAAATCCCTCCGTTGCTATGCTCGGATGTGAGCCCTTTATGAATGGGGTCGCCAAATTTTTGGCCCACCTCTCCCCTGAAGATTATCATCGCACCCGAATTTGGCACGAAGATGTACGGTATTTATTAGATGCGATTCCTTCTCCCTATTTCCAACGCACCTTTATCCTATTCCCTGACCCTTGGCCCAAACAACGCCATCACCGAAGGCGCCTCATTACAAATGAATTTATGGAAAAATTATGGCCAACTCTCAACGAAGGCGCACTTTTGCATATTGCCAGCGATGATGTATCTTATGTGGAGCACATTCAAGAGGTGCTTTATGGCTATCCCAACCTCCTCCTTTGTGAAGGGCCACCCTCAGCCGATCCACTGACGTGGAGTCCCCATCCAGAAGGATGGCCTGAAACACGCTATGAACAAAAAGCACTCGCTCAAGGAAAAAAATGTGCTTATATGATATTTCAAAAGAAGGAGAATTTGTCATGAAGTTTCCGATGCTACGTGCACTTATGGTCGGCAACGCCCTTGAAGTGTATGATTTTCTCCTTTACAGCCTTTTTGTCTCTATTCTTTCGCCTCTTTTCTTTCCTTCTTCCGATCCCCTCGCGGCACTTATGATGGGGTTTTGCGTTTTTGCTGTCGGCTATGCCGCGCGTCCCCTTGGGGCCATCTTCTTTGGCCATTGGGGAGACAAGTACGGTCGTAAAAAAACCCTTATGGGAACCCTTATTTTAATGGCTGTTTCTACCATTGGAATTGGACTTCTTCCCGTTTATGAAAAAATTGGAATCTTGGCGCCTTTACTTTTAGTTTGTTTTCGTTTTCTCCAAGGCTTTTCTGCGGGAGGTGAAACGTCAGGAGCTGCTATATTCGGCCTTGAACACACGGATAAAACAAGACATGGATTTATAGGGGGTTTAATGAGAGCTTCAACGAGCATAGGCACTGTTTTAGCAACACTCATGGGCCTCCTTTTTACCAATGATCTCATGCCGGAATGGGCGTGGCGCGTTCCTTTTTGTTTAGGAGGACTCATCGCTTTTTCCGGTCTTTATTTGCGCCGTGCTTTGAAGGAAACCATCATTCATAGTCCCGTCAAAATGCCTCTTCTCGACGTGATACGAAATTATCCCCTCTCCTTTTTTAAATCTGTTGGGATAGGGGGTTTTTCACATGTTTCGTTTTATGTCATCGCGGGTTATATGAATCCAACCTTGCACACCAAGGGACTCATAAGCAGCTTTGAACTCATGATGATGAATATGATCGTTACGTTAGTCTATGCATTACTCCTCCCCATTACGGGCCATTATGGGGATAAAATTGGCCTCCGTCGACTCATGATGTGGGCCGCTCTCGGTCAAATGGCTTTCGCTCTTCCGATTTTCGTGGTTTACACAGAAGGAAGCTTCTTAGGAATTCTTCTCGCTCAGATGGGTCTTTTAGTGATAAGTGGGGCTTTTATTGCCCCCTCAAGCGCCTACCTAAACACGCTTTTCCCTCCTGAATGCCGCTTTTCAGGTGTGGCCATTGGAACATGTTTGGGAACGGCTCTCTTTGGAGGAACAACGCCTCTCATTTCCAGCCAGCTTGTTGTTATCCTAGGCCCCTTAGGTCCCAGTCTTTATCTGATGGGAATGGCCCTTATGGGTCTGATAGCCGTAGGCCAGTTTTCCGGAAAAAAGAGTGTTCTTGCTCCTACATAAGGAGAAATTACCCCGCAAGTCGCGGCGATTCTCCCAGACTACCAATTGTTTTGGCGATGATCCGCATCTCGTCTCTCAACCTCTTTGAAAACTCTTCCCGATCTTCCTTTTGATGATGGAGAAAATGAGCGAGTGCACGCTCGATATTTTGAAGATGCTTCACGCTTTCCTCGTCAAAGCCTGAGGAAAGGGTTGAAAGCTTTTTCTGTAAGTCAATTTGGCCTTCTGCAAGTTTAATCATCAGGCTCTGATGGGTTTTATTTTGCTCCGCCATCAATGCCAGAGAGTGAAGGAGTTTATCCAGCAAAAGAACTGTTTTTTGGTCATTTTTTTCTGATTTTTCTATGACTTGAGTCAACTGTTCAACGGTTTCCACATTCTGTGTAAGAAGAGCTTGAAGAAAGCCTAGGGGAGCCGAAGAAGTAGATACCTTTTTATCATGACTGTGGGAACAGGTGGTCAAGTACAGATCAGCTTCATTTAAAAATCGCCCATAGGCATGCCCAACTTGGAGTTCTAAAAAGCCAACCAAAAGAGATCCCCCAAGACCAAAGAGGGAAGAGCTGAAGGCTGTCCCCATTCCTGCTAAAGGACTGTGAAGGCTTTCTTTTAAAAGACTAAAAAAGTTGGCAGAGCTCGAAGCCTCTGAAGGCATATTTTGAATGAGATGGGCAATGGATGTAATGGTCTGTGAAAGGCCCCAAAACGTTCCCAAAAGACCTAAAAAAACGAGAAGACCAATCAAATAGCGAGGGAATACTCGCTCATTATCCAAGCGATCCGCAAGCGAGTCAGCGAGTCCCTTGCCCAGAGAAGGATCCAAAGGTGATGGTGACTTCGAGACATAGGAAACAATGGGCTCTAAAAAGAAAGCTTTTGGAGTGGATGAAAAGCTCCCTTGCCCTTGCTTTAAATCTTCAAGAACTTCACAGTCCTTTCTCAAACAGAAGAGTTGATAAAAGGCGTAAAGGATGCCTGCTAAGGTTAAAGCGATAATAAATGCATTGAGCCGAGGATTACTGAGAAAGATGGACCATAAGGACGAGCCAAAAAAACCACCAATCCCTGCCATGATCAGCAGACTAAGGCTCATACGCAGTAAATAGGGTTGAAATTTCATCCAGTGTTCCTTTCGAAAATGTGATTGCATTCTACCGCCTGTATTTAAAAGCGCAAGGGGCGAGGGTCTTCGGTGTAGGTATTATAAATTCGCTCATCTGCTTCAACTACATAAGGATCTTCAACGATATGAGCTGTGAGAAAAATGACAAGCTCCGTTGTCTTTCTATCATCATCTTTTCCTCTCGCAAACTCTCCAAAAAGAGGAATACTCTCGGCAACAGGAACGGACGCACTTGTATAACTTGAACGGTCTTCCATGAGCCCACCCATCACCAAAACTTGCCCGGACTTAATTTTCAAAACCGAGTCAAGTTCACGCACTTGAACAACAGGAATTGTGGACTTCACTTTTTGCTGGGATTTGATTGCAACGGCCGGATCTTCCACCTCCTTTTGCACACGAGAAATAGTCGGACGTAATGTCATTGTAATTTCCCCAGTTTGAAGATTCACGGAAGGCTGAACGACCATCACAAGGCCAATGGGAACGGTCATGGCATCGCTCGATATATTTTCCACATCGGGTTTTCCTTCAGCTTGGAAATAGCGTTCAAACTCAAGGTGGAAAAAGACCTCATTCGTCGCAACCTTCAACATGGCCGGTTGATTGTTCATAACGGTCAAACGAGGATTAGAAAGGGTTCGAACGGTTCCAAATTTTTTCACCAAATTTAAAACGGACGAAAATTTTTCATGATCAACAGAAAAGCTAAATACATCTCGGGGGATAAATCCCTGGGCGGGATGAGAGGCGACTTGTGTTCCTAAGGAAGCTTTAACGTGGATATCCCCACCTAACTGGCTCCAATTAATTCCACTTTTAAATTCATTATCAAGTGTTACCTCAATAATTTTAGCTTCAATAATAACTTGTGTTGAGATCGCCTCCTTTAATTTTTTAAGATATTCAGCAATCTGTACATGCTGGCGGTCTGTCCCCAGAACCATAACGAGACCCGCCTGTTTGTGAAGGGTGTAATATTGCGGCCCTTTCAGGGAAAGGGCACTTTCGGGCATTAAAATCATCTTCAAGTTTTGCTCAAGTTCAGCCCAAAAATCCATAAGACTATTGCCGACAAGAAGACTATCCGATCCATTATCCGTTCGACTTTTACTTTCGAGAGGAGAAAAAACATCCGTCGAGACAGAAATCCGGTTCTCACTTTTGCGGGTGTGGCTTAAAAACTGAACACTATAGGTTGAAAGATAGGGCTCATCAGGCTCGATCAGTATGCGATTTCCCTGAATTTGAAATCGAAGACCTGTCAGTGAACATATGTCTTTAATCACATCAATGAAAGGTAAATGGTGGGCGCTATAGAGGATCCCAACTTTATCAGAAGCCACTTGCGAACTTAACGCCATGCCAACGCCTGCTTGGCGGCCCAGTTCCATAAGGACAGTCTTAAGGCACACATTTTCATGGAGGGTAAGTGAGACCTCCTTCTTCATACCAGGCGTTAAGGACGCAGACTTTGGAAGGGGCGAAAGTTTAGGCTGAAAAGGAGAGATCTCCTTCTGGTGCATCGGTGGCTTCGTCATTTTTTCATAATCTTCTTTTTGGAGCTTAAGAGCGGGATCGTGATAATAACGATGATCAATAAGATCACATCCACCAAGAAGGTGCAAAAGCCACACAACCAAAAGCCACCGTTTTCCCAACATGACATCCCTTTTATTTTTAGAGAGTGTAGAAAAATTTAATTATATGTTTCAAGAGAAATGATTTTTCAAATTCAATAAAATTTTGAGAACCTACCCCGCACCATTTCCCCTCAAAATTACTTTCTAAAATCCATTTATATGAAATAAATTCCATTATAATCAAAGTAAATGATACGAATTTTTCGGGCTTGAATTGGACGATGGATGGTTTTCCTCTTTTGTGAGAGTAAGAATTGCAAGTCTTTAGCCCGAATTCGCCGTGGGGAGGAGCTGATTCTATTAACCCCGACGAGAGAAATTCTGAATTTTAAGGCTTTGATTTTATTTATTTATTTTCAGTAGACAATATAATTTATTTGTTAGATACTATAGGTTAACTATATTGTTTATATTTAATTAATAAATAGTATTGTATAATATTACTGTTGGTATCTTAGTGTGAGTTCTTTGTTATGTTATATAGAATACTTATTTTCAGTGTTGGTTTACTTAGTTCAACCACGATCAGTTCTGCTTTTGCCGGGAAAGATGGTGAAATTCTTATACCAGAAGGAAAAGGGCGCGTTGCTGCAAGAGCAGCTGCAATAAATGAAAAGATTAAATCGGATCGTAATATTTCGCCTCAACCTCAAACCGGAAGATTCCAAGCTCAGAAACCTTTGCAAAAGCCCTCCCCCACAACAATTCGACCTCAGCAGAACCAACCTCAATTTGTTGGAGGTCCTAGACAACCAGTAAAAGGTATCCCACCACAAGTTGTTGCAAGGACTGAGCAGAAAAGAACATTCCCGATACCTGCGGTAAAGAGTATTACCCCACAACCAATCGTTTCACCACGTCAACAATTTACCCCTCCAAAAACACCGATGGTTGCTAACTCTCAAGAACTAAAGGGGAAAGAAGAAGCTCTGAAGCTACCCCTAAGAAGGTTACCTACTCCGCCTGTAAAGACTGCCACTGCACAACCAACCATTACACCCAATAAGCAGTATCTCCCTACTCAAACAAGACAGGTTGGTACCTTACGACAGCAACAAGGTGAAGAGAATGCGCCTTTTCCAAGAGCATTACCGATAACACCCAAAAGCCCTCTCACCAAGGGAACGGCTGCAGCATCCTGGCGGCCTCTTCAGGCTGAAGCTGCTTCAGAGCGAAGGAGTGTTGGTACGCCCTTTCAGAAGTTAAACGTACATCCTGAACAGTTTAAGCCCCCGAGTAATCAATTGCATAAATTCACTGCAAACCTAGAACCTACAATCTCTAGAGCGAATGGCCGTACATTTAACACAAGCCGCTTTGTTGAAGACACAATTAAGGGAACAAAATATTCTTTGCTTAAAACACCTAAAGGGTTAGAGGGGTGGTCACAAGATACCAAAAATCTAATTCTCGCGGGTAGAGAGTTAACACGTCCCCCAAGCGGACTTAACCAGTTCCAGAATTTGGAAATACTTTTTCTTAATTCCAACAATCTTAAAACTCTTTCCCGAGATATGATGAGAGAACTTAAGAATTTAGAAGGACTATCTATAGCCAACAATAAACTTAGATCTATAGATAAGGAGATAGGCGAACTTAAAGAGTTGCGAGCACTCATACTTTCCGAGAATGAATTAATCGAACTTCCTAACGAAGTCTCCTCCCTTGCAAACTTGGAATGGCTTTTACTTGATAACAACAAACTTACTCACCTTCCTGCTGAAATTGGTAATCTCGATCAACTGGAAATTCTTAATCTTTCTAACAATCGGCTTGTCGACCTTCCTGATTCATTTAAAAATTTAAGTGCTTTAAGAGGGTTGCGCCTCGAAAAAAATCCAAATTTAAAAAATTTAACCGGAACCCTCTCTGGATTGTCAAATTTAACTTTCTTATCAGTGGATTACAATGTTAAGCTTCCGCTCTCTTTACTGCAAAGAGAAAAGGCTGGAAAATTGAAAATCCAGCGATTTTAAACTGGCTCAGAACCAAAACTATCTGTTTATTATCAATAATATATCTTTAGTTCGGGACAAATCTCTCGATTTTTCTTTATGCCTTCCTAAAAATTCATTAAAATCATTTTTATGAGTAAAAAGCAGAATTTTCTAACTTCAAATATTTTATTCCCAGTCATCAGTGTGGGCAGTTAGCTACCCTGTCCTTGCCTCATCAAAATACATTTTTATATTAAATAAATATTGAAATTTGAACAAATAATAATTAGATAAAAAGGATAGTAAAACGAATGGTGTTCAATTGCTTAAATTAGGTTTAAAAGAAGTATTTGCTGTTATTATGGGAGGATTTGCCGTATTCGCTATGTTTTTCGGAGCTGGGAACTTAGTTTTCCCCTTACTGGCTGGAAAAATAGCGAACAGTACTTTCTTTTCTGCATTCGCTGGACTCAGTCTAACTGGAATTCTTGTTCCCTTACTCGGTTTGGTTGGGATTTTGCTCTATAATGGAAGTTATCAAGATTTCTTTGAACGTTTTGGAAAAGTAACCGCCTTCATCCTCATCTTTTTGATGTTGCTTCTTATGGGACCCTTTGGAGCATTACCGCGTTGCATTACGGTCGCTTTTGGAAGTTTTTCAACCATAGACCCTACGTTTCCCTTAAGCGGATTCAGCCTCATTATAAGCGGGATTGCTTTCCTTTTATGTATGAACGAAAACCAAGTTGTTCCTCTTTTAGGAGCCCTCCTCGCTCCTGCAAAGATTTTATCCGTTGGCTTTATTTTGCTCTTTGGTCTTTTGTTTGCAACCACCCCCCAACACAGTCTCATGCCACCTCATGAAGCCTTTCAAGAAGGCGCTTTCAAGGGGTACCAGATGATGGATTTGATAGCTGCATTCTTTTTTGCCACCGTTATTGCCCGACATTTTAAACTGAAATTTAAGGCAAATGATGAAAATCTAAACCATTCGTTTAGCCTCTCCCTCTATGCCATCCTTCTCGGTTCGGCACTTCTTCTCATTGTCTATTTCGCCCTTGTTTATTTGGGCGCAACGTTTTCGGAAGAATTAGGTAAAAATGCTCCCGAACAATTTTTAAGTGTGATTGCTTACCTAACCCTCGGAAACTTCGGGGGACGCGTCGTCACCGTCGCCATCATCTTATCCTGCTTAACAACAATTGTTGCTCTTACAACCGTGTTTACAGACTTTCTGTATGAGCAAATTTTCAAAAAGCGGCTACAACGCACTGCTTGCCTTGCAATCACCATCACTGGAACATTTCTTATGTCAAATTTAGGGTTTAGTGGGATCATGGCTTTCCTGACCCCTATTTTATCCTACCTCTACCCCCTTCTTATCTTTTTGACGGTGATTAATATTGCAGGTTGGTTTTGGAGAAAACAGACGGTTAAATCCAAACAGTCTTTTGCAACTGTCCTTGAAAGCGAAGAAAGAAGTGAAAAGTGATACGAAATCACCACCAAAATATAACTTACTGATTTAATTCTTTTTTTCATATTCCTTATTGTTGACATATTTAAAAATTTTTTATAAGAGTGCATGTCTCCCACTTGTAAGCAGGAAGAAGCTGGGGAAGACCCGGATGAACTGGTTGGAACAACGCTTGAAGTCGCTTTAACTTTACCTCGGGATTTTGCTAAAAAAGGAGATGAGTTTACGGTCCCACTGGACCGTTCGGTTGCACCTACAACTGTAAACTTATACCAGGTTAGTGACCAAGGGTTACGCGACTTAGGGTTAATCGTAGGTTCCCCTCAAACGAACACCCTGCCTCCAATAATGAGACTCCTTAAAGCACCATTCGGGAACGCGAAGACTCTAACATTAAGGCAAGGTCTTAAGTTAGCACCCTCAACGATCAAGCTTATTAAAGATTCAGGAATCGAAGTAGAATCTTTGCCATATCATTCGAATACAAAAGAATTCTTCGATAAGGTACATTTGGAAGATCACCATTTACGATTATTGATTAAGCTATATACAGAAACCCTTAGATTGGAAGGATATCGTTTTCAACTGGGGCAATATATGTCTTCTTATAATTCAGAGTGGCAAGTTCCAATGGATGGTGGGCTTATAAATATATTAAACACGTACGCTAACCTTACAAAAACAAAAAATGGAGATGCGCAGATAGAACGTCTGGATAGTAAACATCCCCTTCGGAAAACCCTTACCCAAATAAGTAAAAATCCAGAAACGATTTCCAAGTTTGTACAGATCTTCACGATGAATCTATGCACTGCAGCACCCCTCCTTAATGGTTTTGATTATGTGGAAACACTGCCTTACCTGGAAAAGTTCAACCAGGCTTGTATTAAGCCGCTTAGAGATTTTATTCCCGATTACAATGATTCCCACTATGTGAGGGGTATTCTTCGAGAAAAGGCACAAAAAGAGCTTATTATATTTGTTGAAAGAGGGTCTCGCACACAGTCTCTGTGGGCGAGTATGAATCGGAGTCAACTTTTCTTAAGATTTATGGCAACGCTATCTGGGTTCGAGAAAGAGGAACAGCCCTTACTTCTCAATCGACTACTGCCGCTTTTAAATCTCGATCATATACGACAAACATGCACTCAATTAGAACAAACATCACTGTTCCATGTGCGTCTTGAGTATGCTCTAAAAACAGTTCAGAATGTCCTTCTTCGTTTTTCCGATGAAGATTATACGCGCTTTAGCTCGTATTTAAAGGATAACCAATTAGATATAAACCTTCTTGAGGAGGGCTCAGAAGAAAAGCTTTCTGACGCTCTGCGTCAGTTTCAGGAAAAGAAAAAGGACTAATATACTCATTAAGAACTGGAATCCAGTCTTTCTTAAGTTCTGAAACAAACGAAGCAAAAACTCTGTCTTTTGAGCTGACCTCTTGTTTTTTGAGATGTGTTCGGTTATTTTTAAGTCCTTATTTGAAAGGAGAACAGTAATGTCCGCCCCCTCTTCACCCATTTCCTTGCGATCATGGATGGTTCTTATTTCAATTGGACTCTTGATTTTTCTCATAAACATTGATTATACCGCGGTAAATCTGACCCTTGTTCCTATCGCTGAGGAAATCAATGCAGATCTCAGCAACCTTCAATGGTTGTTAAGTGCATATGTTCTTGTCTGGGCTGCATTCGTGATCCCAGCAGGACGCGTTGCTGACTTTTATGGCAAACGCAATACACTGATCGCAGGCTTAACTTTGTTCATGGTAGGTTCTTGTTTAACAGGCTTTGGTCAATCCCTCGAAATGCTTATTCTAGGGCGCATCCTTCAGGGACTGGGAGCGGCCATTTTTTCTGCTCCTGCCTGGGCTGTTATTTTCACCACGGCTTCTCCTGAAAAACAGGGCTTTGTCATGGGTGTCATCCTATCCTTTTCAGGATTTGGCTTAGCGGCAGGCCCTACCCTTGCCGGGTTAATTATTCAAGAAGCCAGCTGGCGCTGGATTTTTTACATCAATATTCCTCTGGGATTGCTTGTTATAGCCATTCTTCAGCTTTATGGAACCAAAGATGTTTTGCCAAAAGTGACGCAAAAAATTGATTATATGAGCACGTTTCTTTTGGCCTCAGGATTATGTATTTTTGTGTATACACTTAATGAAATTGAAATCTTGGGAATAAAGAGCTTTCGCATATGGGGCGGGTTAAGTCTCGGAGCCCTTCTTATAGGGATCTGTTTTTTGAGAGACCGGTTACAAAAGATCCGCATGATTCCTCCTCATCTCTTTCGAAATAAAGCCTATATGGCCGCAAGTCTCGGTGAATTTTTTATGGCCATAAACTTTTCATTGATCCTTGTTATGATGGGTCTTTATCTGCAGAATACGCTGAATTACTCAAGCTATGAAACAGGCCTTATCTTTATTTCGATGACGATCAGCATGGGACTTCTGTCACCTATCGGTGGAAAAATGATTGATGCTTTTGGGATCAAAAGCCCCATGATTTTAGGTTCGCTTTTATCAGCAATTGCCTTAGGGCTGATGGCCTTCTTAAAAGTGGATTCTAGCCTTTATTTTGTCGTTACGGTGCTATTCTTAGCAGGCACTGGTTTGGGAGTTTACTTTACGGCTTGTAATACGGCCATGATGCGCGCCGTTCCAGAAGAAGATTTAAATGTGGCATCAGGCGTCTATATGATGCTGATGATGATTGGGAATACTCTGAGCATCGTTCTTAGCACGAGTTTCGTCGTCCTTTTTGGACGAAGCCATCTTTTAGAAAGTGCTCAAAAATATGGACTTGCATTGTCACCACAGCAACAACAATCCCTTGTAGGGATTATCTCTAAGGTTGAGCATTCCGCCTCACAGCTTCAAGCGTTTCCAGCCGAGCAGGTTCCACAGCTCTTAACTTGGATTGACGAAGCCTTTGTCTATGGCCTTTCACTCAATATGATGTTCGGATGTGGGTTTGCCCTTGTTGCTACTGGGTTAACGATCTGGGGCATAGGGACTTTTAAAACACCTGTATCTATAAAGCACGTTCCTATAGCTATATAGGAAAGACAGTCGCTGCCGAACGATCCGACAGCGACCCTTTCAGATGAGTTTTACATAGGAGCTTTGCCACCTTGTGGAGCTGCGCCACCTTGTTGAGCTGCACCACCTTGCATATGAGGTGCCGCACCCTCTGTAGGACAAGGATGCTTTTTATGATGATGCATGTGATGCTTATGGTGATGATGCTTCCCATGATGCTTATGGTGCTTTGCATGATGCATAGGTGCACCATAGACAGCCCCAACAGGTCCTGGACCAGTGCAAGGAGCACTGCAAGGGGTAATTGTTTCGCATGAATCACAACATGTGCATCCTGCAAGACCTGCCCCCAAAGCTACTACTGTACTTAATAAGAAAAGATTTTTCATTTTTTTCCTCCTTCGTTTTCTTACAGTCCAACCTTACCTACAAATTGTTAACAATTTATTTAAAAAACGAATTTATTTTTATCTTATGGCTCGGGAAAGAAAAAACCGAGGGAAACCCTTAAAAAAATACGCAAAAAAATTTTCTCTTGTCTATTTTGGTGACGACTGACTCTCCTCGGCGTATCATCTTGGGCAAGAAACGACCCTATGATCTTTTCAAATAGAGGTCATGGGTTTTCAGAAAGGTGTTTGCTATGCATGATGGATATTTCATTGATCAACATTCCAGACCAAAAGGCAACATAAAGGCTTAAGAAATAAAACAGAATAAGGAGGGTAAGGAGAATAATTTTTCTAGCAGCTTTGTTTTTCATCTCATTTTCCCTATCAGAATATATTTTATCTTATTCTACAAAAGGTCTTTTAATTTGAACTCCTTTTCAATTTTTCCAATATAGTCCGGTTCAAAGCGGCACAAATCTTCATATAACCATTATGGGCGCAATCATGGAGTCTATGTCAACAACCTACCAAAGAAAATAGAAATTTAAAGAAAAGACTATTTTCATGTCAAAAAAATTATATTGGCAAGTATAAGCAAAGATGATATGAACAGTAAATATTTAATTTTTTTGGAGTGTTTTTATGAATATCAAACGACACGTTAGCTTAATAGCTTTATTTGCCGCAATGGTCTCTTTATCTCAACCCACGTGGTCAATGGAAGAAGAAAGGACTTCGCAGGGAACAAATAGAACGGGAGGAAAGAGTGGAGAAGAACCTCCGCTCAAAAGAACGAGAAAACAAACAAAGGAAGGTAAGACTCATTCCGACCGAAGGACAAGGAAGTTTACGCGCAAACATTTCTTAAAAGCTCCCGCTCCCCACGTCACAACTTTCAACGATTTGTCTACGGAAGTGCAAGCCCACATTTGGCATTATGCATTAGCACAAGCAGACTCAAGCACCTACTGTAATATAAGTCTCGTATGTCATCTGAGTCGTGCATTCACTCAAAGTCCTGCTGACATAGAGATAGCTTTAAGATTATCCGAGCCTCGTATGGAATGGGAGCCTCCTTATCCAATGGAGCAAGACAGTAAACCGCTTCTCAGAAAACTTTTTGTGATAAACGAGGCTAGAGAATTTATTGAACGTGATATTCAATCGTACCTAGATGAACATGACGATATTTTGTTCGACGCAATGGACGCGAATCCAAATAGTCATGTCCTCCCTTATTATTTAGCATCATGTTTGGCGTATGATCTTCTTCAGGGCTACAGTATTGAACCTAATATACACCAAACCCTACCCAGAATGCGACCCACCAAAGATTTTATAATGTCAAAACTTTTAGAAGATGAAAAAAACGGAAAACCCCTAGATTTTCTTAAGTACGATGCTTTCTTTAGATTTTATACAGTATTCGCTCACTTTTCCACTGATTACGCACAAGAGGAAAATTCTCCTAATATAAATATTTTAGAAAAAGAATTAATAGAGACATTGAAATCAATTAAAAATAAGAAACTAACTCTCACAAAACCACTAGATTGTACTTGGATTCAAAAATTAAGACATATAATTTTATTAAGTCCTGGATTACCCAAACCCGCAAGATTTCATTATTGTTCGTTGTTGGGTGGGGCAGATGGGGCTGGTGATTACGTCTCTCAATTCCATATAGCTGAATTCTGTAGAACAGGCGAATTTTACGCGACGGAAGAAAAAGATTCAAAGTGGCCAGATGAAATAGTCGCTCAATTTTGGTATAAAAAAATCGCAAAAAATAAAAATCATCCTTATTATGCAGAAGCTTGCTACAGTCTGGGGATGCTCTATCTGAACCAAGGCAATCTATCCGTTACATCTAATGATGAAAAAGGAATCACCTATCTCAAAAAAGCTATGGAAGTTTACGAACCAAGAGCGAGATTAGAAATGGCGAATCAGTATATTTCTGGATCTCACGTTAAACAAGATACGAATGAGGGGGTATTATTGCTTTTAAAACTCCATCGTCAAGGTGAAAAGATGGCTAAATTCTTCTTATTTCAAACGTATGAAAAGACTGAGATCGTTCCTCAAGCTCTCGATGCGTTTCTCAAAGAATGTGCAGCAGAAGGAGATGGACAGGCATGTTACGAGATAGGGAAACGTTCTATAGCCCAACATGATGTTAAGAATGGGATATTATGGCTTACAGAGGGAGCTCATCACTATTATTTCGCTTCCTCTGATTTATCCAAGATTTATGAAAAGGGTGTGATCGTCCCTCAAGATATGGAAAAAGCCATGTATTTTAAGAGACTGAAGGATCGTAAATGGGGGTTTACAGAGAAAGACGAGGCTCTTCTCGGGGGGGTTTTAGGGAAAGATGACTCTTATCTGGAGGGGTGCTAAAAAGGAGAGAATTTTGGTAGAATAAAAATATGAAAATACTTTATCTCCTGCGTCTTGCTCATCCAGAGTCATGGGGCTCGAGTCTTTCAGATTTTGATCGTCCTTTAGACGAGAGAGGACGGGAAGAAGCTGAGGCGGTTGCTGCCTCTCTTTAGAACAAGAAAATCACCTTTAATTTTGTGATGTTTTAAGGACCCAAGAAACCGAAGAGCCCTTGGGACCTATCGTAGGAATGGGTGGTATTGAAATTTCAGAAGACTTTTTATAACGCCCCTGAAGATAAATTCATTTAGATTTTAAATTCCTCAATTCGGTTTTCATGTCTATTTATAGCGGAAAACAAGAGAAAACCGAAGACAAAAGACTATTTTCATTGAACTTATCCACAATCCGTGTTACCTGTCCAGCTAAGTATTAGGAAAGAGACTCTCAATGTTACGGCGTACCTATAATTGGATTTTAAGCTTTGCAAATCATCCCTATGCCATATGGATTTTAGCCGCTGTTTCTTTTGCAGAAAGCTCTTTTTTTCCGATTCCTCCTGACCCCCTTTATATTGCCATGCTCATAGCACGCCGAGATAAAACCTGGCAGTTAGCCACAATTTGTACTGTCTCTTCCGTTGTGGGTGGATGGCTTGGATATGCCATTGGTTATGGGCTTTATGAAACGATTGGAGAGTTTATTCTTCAGACTTACGGACTTCAAGCAACCTTTGATAAGTTCCAGCACAGTTTTAACGAGTGGGGGTTTTGGATTGTCGCTTTAAAGGGGCTCACGCCTATTCCCTATAAGGTGGTGACAATTGCCTGTGGTGTGACGGGTCTCGATTTTACATCCTTTACAATAGCTTCCATCATTGCGAGAGGATTCCGATTCTTTTTGCTAGCAGCTCTATTCTGGTATTTCGGCCCTCCCATCAAAGGATATATTGAAAAAAATCTTACTCTTGTTACACTTATGGCTCTGGCAACTCTTCTGGGTGGATTTGGAATTCTTTATGCTCTAGGGTAACTATAAAAAGGGGATGTCTTATGTGTATAAAACGACTTAAAGAAATATCATCTAAAAAGATGCTGGCCATACTTTTTCTGATCTGTGCGGTTGTTGTGGCTACAGCTTATATTATGGAACACTATTTTGGGGTTCTTGGATGTCCTTTGTGTCATTATGAAAGAGATATCTTCATAGCTGGCGGCCTCATTTCTCTCCTCTCGTTCATCCTGCTTCCTCAGCGCTTTCAACATTATGCCATTCTCCTTTTAGGATTTGTTTTTTTGGGGGGGGCCCTTCTTGCGGGTTATCATGTCGCCGTCCAGCAGAATTGGGTAAGCCTGCCTTCTTTTTGCGCCTCTAATGATTTCAGTGCGTTCGAGTCTGTTGAAGCTTTGCGTGAGCAGCTCCTCAAGACCCCCTTTGTTCGGTGCGACCAAGTCACATGGAGTCTTTTTGGCTTGTCTCTCGCAGCTTACAATGCACTTATATCCTTATGCCTTGCTCTCCTATGCTGGGGATGGGGATGTAAGCGTAAATGAAATCTTTCCCTGGACAACCGTCGTCGTTTGGCCAGATAGCTTCCATGCTCCGGGTGAATTTAGCCGGCGAGTATGGCGCCAAACGCATTTATGAAGGCCAACTGGCCGTTTTGAAACACAGTCCTGTAGCTCCCCTTCTAGAGCATATGAAAGCTCAAGAGATTGCCCATCTCAAAGCCTTTGAAACTTTGGTTGTAGAAAACCGTGTCCGCCCTACCCTTCTTCATCCTCTCTGGCATGTGGCGGGATATGCTTTGGGAGCCGCAACGGCGTTCCTAGGAGAAAAGGCTGCTATGGCTTGCACCGCAGCTGTTGAGGAAGTCATTGATCAACACTATGAAAAACAACTCACGCTCCTGGGGGATGAAAACCCAGACCTCAGCGCACTCATCACCACCTGTCAACAAGAAGAACTTGAGCACAGGGATCTTGCCCTTGAACAAGGTGCACGGGAAGCCCCCGCTTATCCGCTCCTCACCCACGCCATCAAATCAGCCTCACGACTCGCCATTTGGCTCTCGGAAAGGGTGTGAGGATCAGGGCTTGTAAAAGGGAGGTGAGGGCCTTATTTATAGAATAACGTAAATCGAAAGTAAGGAGAACGAAAACATGAGCGTACTTGTTGGAAAAGAAGCCCCCAATTTTAAAGCAAAGTGTGTCACAAAAAACGAATGTAAGGACATAGAGCTTAAGAATTATAGAGGGAAATATGTTGTTCTCTTCTTTTATCCCTTAGACTTTACCTTCGTTTGCCCAACGGAACTTCATGCCTTTCAAGCGTGTGTTGAAGAATTTACAAAGAATAACTGCGTTCTCCTTGGCTGCAGTGTGGATAGTCATTTTTCCCACATGGCTTGGCTAAATACCCCTAAGGAAAAAGGCGGTATTCAAGGCATTACCTATGGACTTATTTCGGATTTGGGTGGGCATATCGCAAGCAGTTATGACGTCTTGAATCCAGATGGAATCGCTTACCGTGGCCTTTTCCTCATCGATTGCGATGGAATTGTTCGCCATCAAGTGGTGAATGATCTCCCCCTTGGACGCAACGTTGAAGAAGCTTTACGGATGCTATCAGCCCTCCAACACACAGAAAAGCACGGCGAAGTCTGTCCCGCCAACTGGCAGAAGGGGTCTAAAGCTATTCATACAACAACCGAAAGCGTTGCCGATTATTTAAAGGCTGTGTGAGAATAGTTTTGATGAATAAAAATAAGGCTCTGGATCGCCACGCCTACTATGTGGGCTCGCGAAGACAACAGTGGGTATCTTTTCCCGCTCATCTTTTGTGAGGTTCAGTAGGAACCGAAGCAATCCAGTCTTCTTTAGGAAATAAATTAATTAATCTAATTCTTCCGGCATGCCTCCAAGCTCCTCAAGCATAGACTGAAGAAACTCTCTATCCTCTTTTCCTTCTTCTCGCTGAAGTTGCCTTTGAAGGTAACTCTCGAGAATTTTCAAATCCGATTGCGAGGATTCAGCACCCTCTTCTTTTACCTTCTGAAATGATGTATTAACGGCAAGAAGAAATTGCTCCATGACATCAAAGGGATTGACATAACCGGTCCTCGATGGGCTGACCGAAATACGTCTCTTTTCTTCTTCTGCTTCCATAGCTGAAGCTTTATAAGGGTTGAAAAACCCCGATACTATAAAAACCCCCAAAATCACATTTTTCATAAATTTTCTCCCTGATAAAATGTTTATAAAACCAGCTAAAAAGTCCCTGATTGCTCATCCAATGGTGAAGGATTTAAAAATTTAATAATGATAACGGCATTGATGAATAACAAGCTTTGAGCCCACCCAATCAACCCTTCTTCCGCGTCGTGTGATTTTCCAAGGAGCTTTCAATCAATTCTTCAATATCTACAGATAAGTTTGCAGCCAATAGCTTAAGCACTTTCTGAGACGCATGGCGCTTAGAAGACTCAAGTTGAGATAAATAAGACTGTGTAACGCCAATCTGTTTTGCTAACTCCTCCATGGTTTTGCCGCGATATTGACGCCAAACTCGGATAGGATTCTCACCATTAACCAACCTGAGGACCAATTCATGAGGTATGGTTTCATTATCCTTATTTCTCTCCATGGCTTGTGCGAACAAAGTCTCATCATCAAAATAGTCATAAACCTTGATAAGCTCTTGATACTCTTTATAAGGGATAACAGCCCATTCAGGCTTACCACCTTTTTCAATAAGTTGAACTTCATGTTTCATCTGTAAGCTCCTCCTCGGGGTGCAATTGTAACAATATAAATCTGCAAAACATCATTTTGTATTTGATACAAGATGCGCCAATCTCCAACACGCAATCTAAATCCTTCAATCCCTTTAAGTTTCTTGATATTATGATTTTTACTATAGGGATTTAGAGCAAGATCCTCTATTTTTTTCAAAATAATAAGCGCCATGTTTTTTGGCATATGCCTAAGAGCTTTGCTTGCTTCTTTGCTATAAGTAACCTTGTACATCCTTTAAATTATAGCTTAAAGAACTAAATATGTCAAGATAAATAACTTTTCGTAATAATATGAGGCGAAGCCCAAAAATACAGTCATATTCTGAACTTATCTAAACCTTATTCAACAACACCTCCCAACTCTAACTCCTTCTCCTCCAACCGTTTCAGCTCATCCCTTAGCCGTGCCGCTTCCTCAAATTCTAAATTCCCTGCTGCCGCAAACATCTTCTTTTCAAGGCTCTGAAGATAGGCTTTCCGTTTTTTAGGATTCATTTCTAAATAAGGATCTTCTTCTAAGGAAACTGTTGTGTGATCTTTTTCGTACACACTTTCCAAAATTTTGTGGATAGACCGTTTGATAGTTTCTGGCGTTATCCCATGGGCAGCATTATAGGCCTGCTGTCTTTCCCGTCGCCGATTGGTTTCTTCAAGAGCGGCCTTCATGGATTGGGTGATGCGATCCGCATATAAGATAGCCCTCCCCTCAACATTCCGAGCAGCTCTCCCCATCGTTTGAATGAGGGAGGTTTTCGACCGCAAAAATCCTTCCTTGTCCGCATCCAATATGGCCACAAGGCCACATTCGGGAATGTCGAGTCCTTCCCGTAAAAGGTTGATTCCAATGAGTACATCAAACACACCCAGGCGCAGATCTCGAATAATTTCAATGCGTTCCAGCGTCTCCACATCAGAATGCACATAGCGAACCTTAAGACCTGCCTCTGTTAGATATTCCGTTAAAGCTTCCGCCATACGTTTGGTCAAGGTCGTCACCAAAACGCGGAAGCCCTTTCTGGCCATCTCCTGGCATTCCTGAATTAGATCTTCCACCTGGTTTTCGACAGGTCTTACAATCGTAACCGGGTCCATCAATCCTGTCGGCCGAATGACTTGCTCCGCAAAAACGCCTTGGGTTTGTTCCATTTCCCAAGGACCAGGTGTTGCTGAAACAAAAACCGTAGAGGGACGCATTACTTCCCATTCTTCAAATTTCAAGGGACGATTATCGCGACACGAAGGAAGGCGAAATCCATATTCGGAAAGGGTCCGTTTCCGGGACGCGTCCCCCTTATACATCCCCCCCAATTGGGGAACAGTCACATGGCTTTCATCGACAAACAAAAGAGAATCCTTGGGTAAATATTCGAAAAGGGTTGGAGGTGGTTCACCTGGAGCGCGTCCCGTCAAAAAGCGTGAGTAGTTTTCAATCCCTGCGCACATGCCTGTCGCTGCAAGCATCTCGAGATCAAATTTAGTGCGCTGCTCCAGCCGTTGAGCTTCCAAGAGCTTGCCCTCCTCTCGCAACTCTTCAAGTCGCTCTATTAGCTCGGCCTTAATCCCTTGTATCGCTTGCTGCATGGTTGGGCCAGGTGTGACATAGTGGGAATTGGCATAAACTTTTATCGTTTCAAGATTTGAAGTTTTTTCTCCCGTCAAAGGGTCAACTTCAACAATCGTTTCAACTTCATCGCCAAACAACGAAATTTTCCAAGCCCGATCTTCGTAATGGGAGGGAAAGATTTCAATAATATCTCCCTTCGCCCGAAAGGTTCCCCGATGAAAATCGATGTCATTGCGTTTGTATTGCAAGCTTACCAATTGTCGTAAAAGATCACCCCGATCGATGCGATCCCCAACTTTCAGTGAGATCACCATTTGGCTATAAGTTTCAACGGATCCGATACCATAAATGCACGACACGCTCGCCACAATGATCACATCCCGCCGTTCAAGAAGGGACCGCGTCGCCGAATGGCGCATTCGGTCAATTTGTTCGTTAATGGTCGCTTCTTTTTCAATGTAGGTATCGGTCCGCGGCACATAGGCTTCAGGCTGGTAGTAGTCATAGTAAGACACAAAATACTCAACCGCATTATGGGGAAAAAAGGATTTCATCTCTCCATAGAGCTGGGCTGCCAATGTCTTATTCGGAGCCATAATGAGGGCAGGTCTTCCTTGCTGGGCAATGATCTGAGCCATGGTGAAGGTTTTGCCAGACCCCGTAACCCCAAGAAGGACCTGATCTCGGTCCGCAGCCAAAAGCCCCTCCTCAAGCACTTGAATGGCTTTGGGCTGATCCCCAGCAGGCTCGAAGTCAGAAACGAGAGTGAAGGGTGAAGATGTCATAAGGTATGATTCACTTTTTCCGCATTTGCGTCAATGTATACATGTGTACTTCAAGATCTCTAGATTGCTTTCCTCGCAATGACGTATGTGGCGCACATATAATGCTAACCCACACACGTCATTGCGAGGCCACAAAGTGGCCGAAGCAATCTAATTCAGGTTAATGATTCTTTTGATCCTATTTCTCCTGTGAGGGAGGGTGAGAATCGGGAAATTTTTTGGGGTTAAACTGTTGTCTCAGTTGTTCAATTACCTTTGAATCCAATATCTCCTTGTTCTTCGTATAACGGAAATCTAGATCCCTCTGTGAATCCTTGCGTTGTGGATAAAATAGTTTCAATTTCTCCTTGTCCAACATATAAGCCCGGTATACTTCCTTCTTTAATTTCTGGAATTGTTCATCTGATAAAATAACAACATCAGAACCACAAAGTACCTTGCTCGAAAAAATGGCAGTCGGATTTTCAGGAAGTGAAAGTGAATGTTGGGCCAATAGCTGTCGTTGCATCTCTAAAGCCTCCTGTTGCACGGCATGAGGTGCTGACCCCCCTCTAGCTTGTAGCAGAGATGGAGGAGTCACTTGCCGGACTACATTTTTTGAATTTTGACCCTCTAAAGCTTTTACTCTTGGTAAGTTTTTCTGTGCTATCGGGTTACCTTGAACAGCTGCTAAACGACAATAGTATGAAGCAAGTGGAATCTCTTTCTGGGACAACTGACGAAGAGAAACAAAGCCCGGATTTTGGGTCGCTGTCCTCCCAACGTTCCCTCTTAGCGGTACAGAAGGCCGTTGCATCCCCTGCTGTGGTTGAGATTGAGGAATCTGTGCATGAAGAGAGGACGTAGGAGTATACTGGCCTAGGTTTGCTTGCAATTTTTTTCGGGTCTCTTCAGCTCTTTTAAGATCCCCTAAGAGGTTTTGAGTAACATTATCATACCAATGCTCAAGATTCCATTTAGCAGCTGAATGTCCTTGATCCGAAGCATTTTTCCAGAACTTAACCGCCAGTTCGTAATCCTTAGGAAAACCATCACGACCGCAAGAATAGCATACTCCAAGGAAATTTTGGGCGTCGGCATCCTCTTTCTTAACCATGTCAAGTAACTTCTCTTTAGCATTATCAATAGGGTCTTGTACCTCATCACGATACCATTTCGGTATCCTACTTTCCTGTCCATTATCTTCTTGGCCAGCTGTTTTTTTCGAAGAGTGAAGGAGAGGATAGACCTCTTCCCCCATTTCGCTATCTATGATCGGGTCGATCTGGGCTATGGGTGTGCTGTCTGTAAATTCTTCTGTTGAAGTTTGTATGAGTCCTAAAGGTCCTTTCTGAAAAGCCGCCAATATGCTTACCGCCTCAGCTTCTTGGTCTTCAGATGAAATTTCTGGAGTTTTTTTTCTTCTCCTTGAAGGAGGGCGTGTTTTGGAAGTCTTTCTCGCTTTGGTCTTAGTTTTCTTTTCCCCATTGTCGATGGTTGCCCGCCGTCTCTTAGCACGGGTTTTCTTTCGAGCGTTTTTTTTACCATCTTTAAACTTCGGATGATAATCGTCATCTTCCCCCATAGACCACACTGGCTGAGTTAAAACCACCATTATACCTAATAAGGCGAGTATGCTGACTTGATATTTCATTCTTACCACTCCATTTTTTAGAAATTTATTTAGCTTCTATATTAAACTACAAGAAGTCGTCAAGTATATTTTATAATCTTCAAGCCTTAACTTGATGGATTTTGTAATTACTCACCCTTTCGTGTCATCCTCGGCCAAGAAATGCTTTGTTTTCCAAGGGAAAACTCTAGCATTTCTCGCCATGGATGACACAGTGTGGCGGGCGAATGGGTAGTTACAAAAAATTTACACAATTAATTACTAATTTACGATTATCGAATACCATAAAAACATGTTGCAAAGAATCTTACATCGAATAAATCTGAAGGTCTCTAGCAGATTGCTTCGGCTCCTTTGGAGCCTCGCAATGACGTTTCCCCCGTTCGTCATGGCGAGGAGCTTTGCTCCGAAGCAACCCAGGAATAGAATTTCTTCAAGCAGAATAAGTATAATACCTCTCTCCATTCTCTTATTTGCTCTGCTGTTTATGATGCAAAGCCCGGAAACACTCGCCAACAAAACTGTTGTTCTTCTTGAGGTTGATGGATCCATTGGCCCTGCAACCCAAGACTACATTCACACAGGAATTAAGCATGCCGCGTCAGAACATGCTGAATGCGTGATTTTGAAACTTAACACCCCAGGTGGCTTTGATAGAGCGATGCGTGATATTATCAAAGATATCTTCGCCTCACCCCTCCCTATTGTGACTTATGTCGCCCCAGAAGGGTCGCGGGCCGCGAGTGCGGGAACTTATATCCTTTATGCAAGCCATATTGCCGCCATGGCTCCTGCAACCAACGTTGGCGCAGCGACCCCCGTCAACTTAGATGTAATGGGTGCTGAACAACCTAAACCAAAAGAGCTATCATCAGAAGAAAAGAAGGTTTTGAGCGATTCCGTTGCTTATGTAAAAGGGTTGGCTCACCTCCGCCACCGAAACGCTGAATGGGCTGAAAAAGCGGTCAAAGAGGCCGCCAGTCTTCCATCCGATGAAGCCCTAAAGCTGAATGTTATTGATATGGTGGCACAAGATATCCCCGATCTTTTAAAACAAATGAATGGACGATCGGTTGCGGTTCAAAACCAAGTCAAGGTCCTCGATACGGAAAACGTTAAAGTTGAAGTCTGGGAGCCAGATTGGCGCACCCGATTTTTACAAGTGATTACAGATCCTAGCATTGCTTATATTTTGTTAATCATTGGAATTTGGGGACTTTTCTTTGAATTTTTAAATCCCGGCTATGTTCTCCCTGGCGTTGCAGGGACCATAGCTCTCTTGCTCGCTCTTTACGCTTTCCAGCTTCTTCCGATTCACTACAGCGGCCTTGCTCTCATTATAGCGGGAATGCTTTTTATTGCCTCTGAGATTTATATCCCTAGTTATGGGGCACTCGGAGGCGGCGGCCTCATTGCCTTCGTTATCGGCTCCATTCTCTTATTTGATTTAAAAGGGTATGCAACGCCGTGGGGACTGATCATCGGCATGAGTGTGGCAACTGTGAGCTTCTTTTTACTCGCTCTTGGATTGGCTTTAAAAGCAAGGAGAAGGAAGATTGTCAGCGGTTATGAAGCTTTGAGCGGAAGAATGGCTATTGTACAAAAAGATTTCAAAGGGTTAGGATGGGTCAAAGTGGATGGAGAACTTTGGCAAGCGCGATCTCCTCTCCCCTTAAAGAAAGGGCAAGTCGTGGAAGTTGTAAAATGTGAAGGACTCGAACTGATTGTAAGGCCATAGTATCAATCCCAATAATTTCTCTCTCATCGCCAAAAAGGGACATTTTCCTGCATATCCCATGAACTATTGATTCTTAAAAAAAACTGACTATATTTAGTATTACATGTATTTTAGTTTGTGGTTATGAATGATGTTTTTAAGAAAATTATATAGTTCTGGAAGTGTAATTGCTATTGGCCTTTCTCTTTGTTTATTAAATAACTCTCCTACTTGGGCAATGGAAGAGGACCCATGGACCCCCGAGAAGGCTCCCACGCGAAAAGGGATTGACGCTTTCTTAGAGCGTACGTTACGCGTTTCAGACGAAGAAGACCCTCATTTAATGATATATAATGCACGTTCAGAAATGCATGCTAAAGCCAACACAACTGAACACGATTTGATGAGTATTGAAGCTAGCACATCTGGGCAGCATAGTTTGATTCTTAATTTTGTGGAAATTTGTAGGAAATCTCATGCAGTCATAATGAAACTAGAGCCACAAGAAGCTGAGATGGATTTTTTTCAATCTCCTCAATTTTTTTTGGAATGTCTAAATAACGAGTCAGAATGTAAAGATAATGATCCTGTAAATAAATCTAAAATCCATACTTTAGCTCAATTTTATTATCACCAAAATGCAGCAAAATTCTTTTTAGATAAGGGAGATTATAAAAGAGCAACACAACACTTCGTAACGACTGATACCTTTGCCCCTGATCTTTCTCTTGCGTATTTGGAGTTTGCTTTAACACATCATCTTATGGATCCTGTTTGGGTCGTTTCAAAAAAATCAGCAGCTGATTGTAAAAAATCAGCCACTTTATACAGGAAATTTCTAAGTGTAAAAGGAATAGAAGAAGATCAATATGATTCTAAAAATTATATAACTTCTACCATTCTACATTATTACAGCTGTGAGTTTGAAAAAGCTTTAGCTTTTGCACACAAAGCCCTTCAATTGCCTTTCCCTCCATGGGAGGACCCTAAATTTATTTTCAAAATTAATCCGTCTCGGATGAAAAGTCATTTTATGGCAATGGCCTATTATCACTTGGGAAAATATGAAGATGCTTTTAATATCTTGTCACAAGATATAGATAATTTAAAAATTGAAGAGTATTTATGTTTGATAAAAATATGTGTTGATAGAAAAGAATATAACAACGCTTACCCAATCTTTCAAAAATTTATCCTAAGAAACCAAGAGCTTGATTTTACTCAACGGCTCCCTGATGAATTTACTTTTCCATTGCTTGAAATGCTTCAAAACTTAGACGGTAGCCAATATAATGAAGGCAAAAATTATTATATAGAGGCCATAGCAAAAAATATTCCGTCTTTAAGTAATAAAGTTAAAGAACTTCGTAAATCCCTATCCCAATCAGATAAAAGAGAAAGTAGAACGTTAATAGCAACGGCTATCGCAACGGAAAGAAAGTTGAAGAGCAAAGAGATCTATGAAAATTTTGATAGAATCTATACATCCGTGTGGACTGAAGCTTCCGAACTTTGTCTCTCCCATAAAGATTTTTTGAAACGGCTTGAGGATCTAGCCCAGGGAATTGAGACAACTTACAACAATATTAATGAAACCGCTATCCAGAGTTCAACTCATCATTTTGAAGAAATTACATCCAGTTTTGAGAATCTCAGGCAATTGTATGATCAATTTGAAGTAGAGGCAACTCAAGTTCGTCTTAATATTGTTAAGAACCAAAGAGATTTTTTAAGGTCTTCAAAAATGAAAGAGGAGGAACCTCCTGTTTTTCTCGAGGGAAATCGGACAAATTTCAAAAAGGAGTACGGAGAAAAAAACCCCATCCTTAAGGAAAAGACCAGAAAGAAGGGAGATGTCTCTAGGTCAAAGAAAAAACCAATCTTTAAAAAGGAAGAACCATCCATTAAGCAACACATGGGAATGTTAAAAACTTTTAGCTGTTCCAAAACCAAAAAAATTTGGCAATCAAAAGATAAAAGCGCTTTTGAAGGAAAGGCTTTTGAGCTGTTAGGTATGCTGAACGCAGCAAAAAGCATGCATCATCTAAGAACGATGACCTTACCCGGAACACAATTGGAAAAATTAAAGGGCGATCGAGAGGGTCAATTAAGTCTACGCGTTAATGATCAATACCGTCTTTGTTTTACGTGGACGCCTGGAGTAGGTGCTTCCGATATTGAAATTACAAAACATTATAAATAAGCGATACGGTTTTATGATGTAAAAATGGTTTTTTTACGACGAAGAGAAAAATCGGACGTTTCTTACCCCATTTAAATTTTGAATCAAGAGCTAAAAAAGAGTAGAATTGAACTCAAGGTTCTAAAAAACAAGAATGGGGTGCTAAAATGCATGAAGTTTCATCAGGGGATTTTTCAAATACGTTTATCTTTTTCGGCGTCATTGGAGTCATCTTCTTACTCCTTATCTTCAGAAGCTTTCGTGTTCTATGGGAATTTGAAAGAGGGGTCGTCTTTACCCTCGGAAGATTTTGGAAAGTAAAAGGTCCGGGACTCGTCCTTGTTTTTCCCATCATCCAAAAAATGATTCGGGTAGATTTGCGGGTCGTCGTCCTCAATGTCCCGACCCAAGAAGTCATCTCGCGAGATAACGTCTCTCTACAAGTGAATGCTGTTTTATATTTTCGTGTCATTGATCCTCAAAGAGCCATTATTAATGTCGAGGATTTCTTTGAAGCCACCAGCCAATTGGCGCAAACAACCTTAAGGTCTGTTCTCGGTCAACATGAGCTTGACTCTATTCTTGCCGAGCGGGAAAAGCTCAATGCTTCTCTTCAGAACATTTTGGATGAGCAAACAAAAGCTTGGGGGATCAAGGTTACAAATGTTGAAATTAAGCAGGTAGACCTTGATGAAAGCATGATTCGCGCGATCGCCAAACAAGCCGAAGCCGAACGAGATCGTCGAGCAAAAGTCATTCATGCAGAAGGTGAATATCAAGCCTCTGAAAAACTTCTCAAAGCCGCACAAGTGCTTGCCAAACAACCCCAAACCATGGTGTTACGCTACCTCCAAACCTTAGGATCAATTGCCGAGGAAAATAACTCCACCATTGTTTTCCCCTTGCCTATTGAGCTTTTGCCCATGATTGAAAGCTTCGCGAAGAATGCGAAGAAGAAAGAGTGAAATTAAAAAATAGACAACTAATGCTACTGCTTTGATTCTAGGTAAAAAGCACATCATCCCCTTGCCCAAAAAACAATTCTCTTTGACAGAGTTTCAGAAGTTATCCTATTCTATCTTATCGTGACAATTAAAAATAAGGTGTTATATGTCTAAAATTCTTATGATTTCCGCGGCTTTTGCCGGTTTAATCCTCTCTGAACTTCCCGTCCAAGCAGGATCTACCCATGTCGAGGAAGAATCAGAAGGTCGGTTGCGGAGTTGGGTCTCTCATAGGCTCGCTAAAGAAGAACTAAGAAATATTGTGTTAGCTGCAAAGTATTTGCGTATTTATGAAGCCAACGCTTTAGCTAATGCTAATGAGGCAACAGTAAAATCCTTTGCATCATCAAAGAAGCGATACCCACCATTAAGAGACGTCCGTAAACCAGAATATCGCATACGGACACAAAGAGCTGATATTGCACCACACTCAACTGATGATGAACTAAGAAATCACCTCTTACACTATATGGCGGGTCAACTTAACTAATCAGTTTATTAAAATTCTAACGTGCTCCGCCACCTTATCGTGGGGGAGCGCAAATTACTTTAAGGTTAACAAGACCTCCTCACGCTTCATAAATTGGCGACTTGGCGTCTGACAACACTCGTTCCCCGTTTTCCGCACGAGTGTCCGGGGAAAGTGTGGGGTGCTCTTGAAAAGATACGGTATTCTTTGTCTTAGAGAAAGATAAGCTGGTTACAAACTTAAAAAGATCTGGATTGCTTCACTCTGCTTTCGCAGGGTTCGCAAAGACGGGTGGGGGGTGGCAATGTATGTGCCACATGTTGTCTTTGCGAGGACCCCCGTGAAAACGGGGGGACGAAGCAATCCAGAAAAAGAGTCGGTTTAATTTATCTATTTCGTATTACCTCATCACAAAACAAAATCCTTATCCAACAAAGGAGGTTTTTTACGAGAAATTTCCTCTTTGAGCTTTATAGCTCCATCATGACCTTTTGCAGCAGCTTGCTCAAGCCATTGAGAAGCCTCGGTCATGTTTTGACTTTCATAAAATGACGCACCCGTTTTAAATTGACCTTCTGCAAGAGATGAAATTGCATGTGGACTTCCATCATTTCCTTCCCAAAGCCACACCAAGGCTCGCGCATTATTTACCTCTTCACCTTGACCATTTAAAATCATTAAACCAACTTTTCGCTTAGCCAACTTAGACTTGTAATAAGATGCTTCTTTATAAAGCTTTAAAGCATCAGGGTACTTCTCAGCTTTAAAGCGCTTATTCCCTTCATCCAATAAATTTTTAATAAGATGTTGTTCAAAATGCTTTTGCCTCATCCGATAAGTTCTCCCCCTATAAACTTCCCGAAAGTACATTACGGCTTTCTGATCATTTTGAGGAACATCCGGATCGTATCCCTTTAAATGGATTAAACCAATGTAGTATAGAGCATAAAGGGGAAGAACATGAGGGGGATAAAAATAATCTTTATACAGAGCAATATTATCAAAATATCTTAGAGCTGTTTGATGCTCCCCATGATTGAAAAAAGAACATGCAATATCATATTGAAGATTAAGAAGAACATGAGTATCAAGTAGAGCTTTATCATACTTTGAACGCCTGAAAGCCTTCTGAAACCAACCTAAGGCTATATCATGGTTTTGAACTACCCCCTGGCCGTACGCATACATAGCACCAATAATTCTTTGAGCCCGGGAAGACCCCATAAGATCAGCTTCTTGGCACACTTCTAAAGCCAAAGGATAATTATATTCATTATAGAGATCATTACCGAGAGAAGCGAGTTCATCTCCATAATGTTTGGGATCGTGCAAAAACGTATAATGGAGTGTACTCAACTGATACCTCAACCAATTCAACCCCGTTAGACTCTGAGCGATATGTGGCTTATCTCCTGCTTCCTCCTTCTTGGGCACATGCTTAACAATACGACTCAGCTCTTGATCCTCAGCCCCCGGTAAAACGGCACGCGCTTCCCAAGCTGAAATCGTAGAGACGAACACAAGCGCAGAGGCTAAACGTAAATTTTTCTTAAAAAACAATGCGCTCATGATAACTCTCCCTTTATCATTCTAAGATTATTTCGTTTTTAATTTAACGCTGAAAAAAAATCGGGGTCAAGATAAACAAGGGGTTAGAAACAGTGAAAGGGTCGCTATTTCCTAACCCTTTTCACTGTCTCTACCATCCATAGACCATCTCATTACAACTTACCCTCATCTCTATTCTCAAAAATACAAAGACTTTAAAGTGTACTGATGAAGGAAATTGGTACCACTTTTACTCTTCTTCGTTTTGATTGAGCCCTTTCTCTGCCTCCCATTTTTCATGAAGCTCCATAAGCTCTCGAAGATCCGATCGCGCAAGCTCAAGTTCGTACCAAGCTTTCGCAATCAGCTTATTAACGCTCTTGATCTGAAATATTAGGAGTTGAGAAATGTGCTCAAGTTGAGCTAAATTGAAGTCAGCCATTGTGGCTCTCCTTTGCAGTTACAGTGGTGAGTGGGGCAGAGGCGGGTGAACGCTTCTGTTCCACGTTACCTCACAACGAGGTAACATATTTAGTTTAAGGACTTTTTCCTAAAGATCAAGAAAAAATTTTAGTAAAAATTTCAGAACTTTGGTACATTATCCTCAATCCTTATTCTCCCACGAGGGCCGTTATGGGCACCGCAAACATATCGGGACCGAAAGCAAATAGAAGCTAAACATTAGGAAATATATCACCAACTGTTAGGAAATCTAACAACAAGTGTTAGGATATCTAACAGCTACTGTTAGATTTCCTAACAGTACGATGAGAAAGGTGTGAGAGAAATTTCAAACTTTTTGAATTGGTCACCTTAACACTGGACAAATTTCCCAAAACCGTCTTTGCGAGGGCGAAAGCCCGAAGCAATCCAGTCCTTCTTGCTTAATTTCATGAAGAGGAGCGTGGGGGATGAAGCAAAAGACAATCTATCTCAAGTAAAGAAATGCATATATATCAAAATGTCGAGAAAGCTTAATCAAACTTTCTGATAAGCCGTATTGCTTCTAATGCATCCAATTTTTTTGGATGGAGCTCTGGTTGATTTTTGAGATCATTGAGGGAGGTTAATACATTAGGCTTAATGCCTGCCTTATCCCATGCCTCAAACAGCGCAACCCATGTGCGATCAACCCAAAAGATTTGTTTGGCTTTGAGCATCATCCGATTGAGCTGAGGTTGTTCGATAATATTATCTTTTTGCAAGTTCTTCAGCAGGTAGAGAATATGGACAATTGAAACGGTAAGTTCTTGAAAGGTGTCTGATGCGGTATTTTCATAGATCACCGCAACATCAGCATCAGATTTAAGATATCCAAGGCGAAACAGATTGTAGATCGAACCAAATCCAATCATACCCAAAGACCATAAGTCGGCGGCACGAAGGGCTCCCATGCTTGAGCATCCACACACGATCCAACCATTCTCAAGGAGCTGGCGACATTCAGTTGGCGTTACAGCCATATTGGCACCAAATAAACCATCAACAATCAAACACCTTGATGGTCTTTGACATTGTATGAGGGTTTCTAAATCTCCACGTTTAACAGGCGGTAAAAGTGTGGCATCTTTTAGAAACGCCTTAGGAATCAGTTCAAGCGAAGGTCCACCAAAAATAAAAAGATCTTTTTTTATCCCAAACATTAACCCCCCGAAACTAATGTAATTGTTTCTATATTATCGTTTTCAAGAATGACCTTTGATTGCCACTGGACTTTAGGTACTACAATACTATTAACCCTTACTGCAATGCGCGAAAGTGGCAATCGACTCTGCTTTAAGATATCGGATAAAGTGGTTTTTTCTGTTGGAATCTTTATATCCTGTTGATTTAATTTAATTTTCATCACGACCTCATATTATGGATAAAGGGGTTGTTAGGGCTTGATGCTCATTTGTTGTTTGATCGACCATCCCTGGGATAAGCACATGGACAACTGGGATGTTTATGTTTGGCACAGTCAAGTCAGTCACCAGAATATTGCCATACCCTTGATCATAAAGCTGTTCACAAGCAAAGGTACAAAGCTCGAACATATTACAACAGGAATCCGTCGTAGGTTGTAATTGTGAGAATCCAAATTTTTCGGCTTCCTGTTTAACTTGATACCAGCTTGTTATCACGTCTGTTTCATCGTTTTCCCATTCCCCTTGGTGCCGAATCAGATCTTCACGATTGCCTTGAATGGCAACCGTATGACTTTGAATCGCTTCGGAGAGAGCTCGTTTAAGCGCCAAGAGGGGAGAGAGATGGCATCCCTGACCTGCAACCATGACCGGTGGGGTGTGTGCATCTAAATAAAGGAGAGACACAAAAAAACACGGAAATGGTGCCAAAGAAGAAAGATCAAAAATGCACCATTGGGCACCAAGCTTATCCAGATGAGCGAAGAGGGCAAGAATTTCACTCGAATGAATTGAAGAAAGGTCAAGCACGTAAAAGGGCTGTTCGGCAAGAAATTGTGAAACTGCATGCCGTTCAACCACTTCAAAAATGCCATAAAGGATGGCTTCGAGGCGTGTATTACCCGCCGATAAGCCTGTAGTTGAAGGATGATTTATTTTTTCTGATAAAGCTGGAAATTCATAGGGAAACAGTACTTCACACGCGGGAGCTAAAACGGAGTGGCCTGTCTTCAAGCTCAGTGCATGAACCCAATCTATTGGCGTGCCTCCTTCAGGCTTATAACCAATCGACTCTAAAGGTATGACGTTTTTTCCTAAAGCTTTGAGTTCTTCGGTTAAAGCGCGGGTCAAGGTGACATATTTATTAGCAGCATCGCGCTCCACACTTTCCATCAACCCTGATGCAAGCGCTTCGCGTATAAAAAAGCCTTTGCCCTGCGTTGCAGTGATTTGAGCGGAATGAACATTGGGTCGCGTGATGCTAAATACAGGAATTTCAAGGCGGTTAAGAGGTGTGAGGTAATTGATGCGAGTGATTCCAAGGGGAAGACTTTTGTTGAGTGCTTTTTTGATCGTATGAGAAAAGCTAAACGCGCGATAAAATGGCGACAGTGGCTTAAGGTCTTCTTGGCAAGAGAGCCTCTCAATCCCCAGCCAGGGGGAAGATTTTAACTGAGGTAATCTGCTTGGCATGTTGGCTCAATGGTTGGGAATTGTCCACACGCAGGACACTCTGGATTTTTTTCAAAGTCGAAAGCCTTGGTGGATGAATCGAAAAAGTTAAAACTGAGGAAACGTCCTCTTGATGCATTTTGAGGGCTAGCAATCATTTTAATAGCTTCGAGTGCTGCCATACTGCCCACAATACCACACGTGGCGCCTAAGATCCCTGCCGTTTTACAGTTTTCCAGTTCACAAGCGGGAGGGATCACTTCAAAAAGACAGCGAAAACAAGGTGATTTTGCGTCAGGTACGGCTAAAACTTGCCCTAAAAATCCCACGCAACTACTATGAATAAAAGGTTTTTGCAGTTTCATGCAGCCATCATTAATGAGATATTTTGTATGCATCGTATCCACACAATCAATAATCAGATCGTATTGTTGCAATTCCTGCAGTATATTGTGTGGCAGTATTTTATAATGGTGTGTCTTAACCTTGGTTTGCGGACTGAAAGCTTTGATCCATTCTTCAACCTTGTTCACCTTGTAATTTTGCAGGTCATTTGGGGTAAATAGAATTTGTCGATTCAAATTTGAAAGGTCAATTTTATCCTCATCATAAAGCCCAACACTTCCTACCCCGGCTGCAACAAGATAAGGTATGACAGAGGCCCCTAAACCACCGCAACCAATGATTCCAACATGCGCACTGAAAAGTCGCTTTTGTCCTTTTGAGTGGATTTCAGGTATAATGATTTGGCGGTGGTACCGGGAAAGGAAGTTCTCGGGGCGGGAAGTCATTTTTATTTTGGCTTGTAAAGGCATTTTTGTTTTATTTACATTCAAGTTAGTAAATCTCTCGTCTTTTGAATTTGAGTTTTCTTTTAAAAATATACCCTGTACCTAAACGTGCAAAACTAAATTAAATGGTTTAAAACTTAGGTAGACCCTCCATCCATTGGGTGAAGGGTCTTCAATTTACTAAATTTTTTAACAACCAGAATTACTTTTTTGATAAAAATCATAAAACATCTACATATCGTCTTAACCATTTAGGAACATACAATATTTAATAATTATTGCATTTCCGTAACGGCTTTAATATGCTTTTTATAAAATCTAGACATATTTAGATCCTCCTTTTTTATATAATTATATACTCAGGTTTGGATACCTGATTAACTCTTTATGATACTTTTTTAAATTTCCGTCAATGAAATTTTTGAACTTTTTTGAATGAACTAGGTTTTGGTAAGACAATTTCAAATGATCACACAATGTGTCATCATAACGACTCAACCGGGCGTATGATTACTTGAAATTTTGTTCTGGGAGCCTAGTTCGTTCAAAGAACCAACCGCGTTTCTGTACCTTCAAAAAAACATTTGAGACGATCCCTTTTATTGATGGCTTCCATTTGACCTATAGGATTATCATCATAGCTAGAAGTCACTATATTGTCGCGAAAGTTAAAGGTTTTTAAGGTCGTATTATTTTCTACAGACTCACTAAAATGCGGAGGTAAAGTGCCCAATTTAAATACTTCATCAAAAGTAAGCTCCCTAAGGCTTTCATTATCCTTTAGGCCCCTACAAACAGAAGAAACGAAAGGAAAAGGTAAAGAGGTTTTAACAAAATGGAGTTCATTGAGTTGAGAGTGAGCACCAAGCCATTGTTGAAAAGAGCTAAACTTCCCTTTATCAATCTCCTCAAAATTAAGCTTGCAATTTAGAACTGAAAATCTTTTTAAGTGAGGTGTTTTTTCAGAACAAAGTACATCCATTAAACTTAAAGTTTGTGCAGAAGAAAGGGTTAGGTTTGTGAGTTGAAATTCTTCTACTGGTAGCTGCGGCCTCGTTTTACTGGCCTCTAGAAAAAGATTGAGTTCTTTTTGACTCGTAATTAAAGTTCTTGTCCAGGTAGAATCGCTCAGGGAAAGAGCATGAAATTTTTTAGAAACATGACCAACTGTAGAGACAATCTCTTTATGAGTCATACTTTTGAGTATATGCTTCGTTACAAGTTCTGGAGGTAAATCATCTAAGGAAGGCCCTTGAGAAACACCAAGGGATGGAATGAAAAGGAGAGCGGTTGGAAAAAAAATTCTTCGTAAAAGCTGAGTTTTTGTCATTTCCTGAATTCCTTTTTGATTGTAAATGGCTATAATTTCTTGCAGTGGAATTTTTAAGATTATATCTATCTTAACTAAAGGCCGAAGTTTAATTCTGAAAAATATTTAACCTCTTTAAATTCTCCTCTTTTCTAAAACCATATTCCTTATCGTCGAAGCGTTAATCCTTCTTCCGGGCAGAGGAGAGATAAGATATATAGAGAGGAAGAAAGATAACTTAAGGTAAGTTATACGTGCTTCAGTCCCTTTCCATTAACAACATCGTCCTCATCGATGATCTTCACATCGATTTTGAACCCGGGCTTTGCGTCTTAACGGGTGAGACAGGAGCAGGGAAATCCATCCTTCTGGATGCCTTAGGCCTTGCCCTCGGAGAGCGCGCAGAAGCACGGCTTTTAAGGCCCCGTGCATCGAAAGCTCATGTTACCGCGACTTTTTCTCTTCCTCCTGCTCACCCCCTTTGGCAAGAGCTTGATGATCAGGGGATTGAGTATGAGAGGGGAGAAGTTATCTTTCGCCGTGTGCTAGAAGCGGATGGAAAGAGCAAATGTTTTCTCAATGATCAAGTGGTTAGCCAAGCTTTGATGCGACGCTTAGGACAGAATCTTGTGGAAATTCACGGTCAATTTGATCAACTGTTGGATGCTAAGTCTCATTTGGCTGCCCTAGATGCTTATGGAAAAATTGAGAAAAGTTCAATACAAGAAGCCTTTCTCGGGTATCAAAATGCAAAAATGGCTCTCAAAACCTTTCAAGAAAACCTGTCCAAATCTTTCGAACGACAAAGCTTTTTGCGTTTTGCAATTGAAGAAATTGAAAAAGTCGATCCCAAGATGGGAGAAGAGGCTACTCTTGAAGTTGATCGAGGCCTGATCGCTCATCGCGCTAAAATTGCTGAGGCCCTTTTGGTGGTGGATCAAAATATAGAAAGTGCTTTGACAAGCTTGTTCCAGTCTCACAAGGCTTTGGGCAGAATTCAAGATCTTCTCCCAGAAAAAGTGAATCCCCTTCTTGAGGCATCCGACCATGCCATTCTTGAGGCACAAGAAGTCCTTGAAGGAATGAAAATTCTTAAAGGAGAGGTTGACGGAACGCCCCATGATCTTGAAACCATTGAAAATCGCCTTCATGCCTTAAGGTCCTTATCTCGGAAATATCAAACGGAAGATCTTGTGGCTTGCCTTGCTGGATTTAAAGAAGAGATTGCAGCTTTAGAGCAAAGAGAGGATCATCTTGATTCTCTTGAAACGGCTGTTCTCGCCGCTAAGAATATTTATCTTGAGAAAGCCCGAGTTCTTTCTGAAGAGCGGGGAAAAACGGCGATACGTCTTCAAACAGCGATCGCAGCTGAGCTTCCCCCTCTCAAATTGGATCAAGCCATCTTTCGGGTGAATTTTGGGGAGCTTCGCGAGGAAGCCTGGGGACCTTGCGGAATTGATCAGATCGAATTTTATATTCAAACCAACCCAGGCATGCCAGAAGGGCCGCTTTCAGCTATCGCCTCAGGCGGTGAGCTTTCTCGCCTCATGCTTGCTCTTAAAGTAGTTCTCGTTCAATCCTGTGCCATACCAACCCTTATCTTTGATGAAATTGAAAGGGGAACAGGAGGCGCTGTTGCCTCTGCTATGGGAGAGCGACTTAAAGCACTTTCCCGACATATTCAAATTTTGACGATTACCCACTCTCCTCAAATTGTTTCACGTGGAACATTACATCTTATTGTTTTTAAAGTGATAAAGGGGGAAGGAACAACAACCCATGTGAAAGCTTTAACCCATGAGGAACGGCAAGAGGAAGTGGCGCGGATGCTCTCCGGAGAAGAAATTACAGAAGAAGCGCGAGCGGCTGCCAAACGCTTGATGGGAGCGGCATAATGGAGACAACCATCGAAACCCTATCAGAAGAAGAAGCAAAAGAAGAGCTCAAACGTCTTTCAGATCTTATTGCCCACCATGATCGACTCTATTATCTTGAAGATCAGCCCGAAATAAGTGACGCAGAATATGATGAGGTACGCCTCCGCAATGACGCCATTGAAAAACAGTTTCCCAACCTCATTCGAGAAGATAGTCCAAGCTTAAGGGTTGGGGCACCCCTCATGGGGCCCTTTAAAAAGGTGAAGCACCGCAAACCCGTTTTATCCTTGGATAATGGTTTCGAGGATCAAGATATTATTGATTTTTTCGACCGTATACGACGTTTCTTGAATGTTTCACATGAAACAATGATTGAAATTGTTGCCGAGCCAAAAATTGATGGGCTTTCAGCAACGTTGGAATACGAAAAAGGCCGATTTGTTCTGGGAGCAACACGGGGCGATGGTACGGAAGGGGAGGATATTACAGCCAACCTAAAGACCATCAAGGACATCCCCCATTCCATAGATGCCACAGGTTTTCCCTCCGTAACGGAAATTCGAGGAGAAGTCTATATGCGTCATGAGGATTTCATGGCTATGAATAAAGAGAGGGAAGCCCAACACCTTCCCCTTTTTATCAACCCACGAAATACGGCCGCAGGATCGGTTCGCCAACTTGACCCGCAGGTAACTGCTAGCCGTCCTCTCAAGTTTTTTGCTTATGCTTGTGACGATTACGCCCCTTTTCATGTCACAACCCATTGGGAGTTTCTCGAAAAACTAAAAGGGTGGGGATTTGTGGTGAATCCTTTGGCACGGCTTTGTGAAAATGTAGAAGAGGTTTTAGCTTACTATCGTGAACTTGAAGCCCAAAGAGCGAGTCTACCTTATGACATCGACGGAATTGTCTATAAAGTTAACCGTCTTGATTGGCAACATCGAATGGGATATTCGACTCGCGCCCCACGGTGGGCCCTTGCTCATAAATTTCCTGCCCAGCAGGCACAGACACATCTCAATGATATTTTAATACAAGTGGGACGTACTGGGGCGCTGACCCCTGTTGCTGTCCTCGAGCCGATCACAGTAGGAGGCGTTGTCGTTGCACGCGCAAGCCTTCATAACGAGGATGAAATTGCTCGTAAAGATATACGGGTGGGAGATACGGTTGTCATTCAACGGGCAGGCGATGTGATCCCTCAAGTTGTGCGTGTCGTATTGGATAAACGACCGAAAAATTCCAAACCTTTTGATTTCCCTCATGTTTGTCCCGTGTGCGGCTCACATGCGATCCGCCTTCCCGAAGAAGTGGCTAGAAAATGCATTGGAGGACTTGTGTGCTCAGCACAAGCGGCCTTACGCTTACGTCATTTCGTTTCACGGGATGCGTTTGATATTGAGGGCTTTGGCTCCAAGCATGTGGAGGCTTTTTATCACGAAGGGCTCATCAAATCACCGGCAGATATCTTTACCTTAGAGACACGAGATCGAACGAGCCTCACCCCTTTACGCAACCGAGAAGGCTGGGGGCCTCTTTCTGCGCAGAATTTATTTAAAGCAATTGAAGAGCGGCGGAAAATTTCGCTCCATCGCTTTATCTATGCCCTCGGTATTCCCCAAGTCGGGCAAGCGACAGCCAAGCTTCTTGCGCGCCATTATACATCCTACACGGCTTGGAAATCGGCCATGATCGCCGCGAAAGATCCAAGCAGTGAAGCGCTGGCTGATCTTCTTTCGATTGATGGCATTGGGCCGAGTGTCTCGGAAGATTTGGTGGCCTTTTTTGATGAGCCTCATAACCTTGAGGTTTTGAGGGACCTTTTAAATGAGATCACCGTTTTAGATGAAGAACCACCTCAGTCAACCTCTGGTCCCTTTGCTGGTAAAACGATTGTGTTTACAGGAACCCTTGAGCACATGACCCGTCCTGAGGCAAAGGTGCGAGCAGAAGCTTTGGGGGCTAAGGTCTCAAGTTCAGTTTCCTCCAAAACGGATTACGTTGTGGTGGGGGCTGATGCGGGTTCAAAAGCTAAAGCTGCTAAGGAGTTGGGAGTGAGGATTTTGAGTGAGGAGGAGTGGTTAAGGTTGTTGGACCCCTCCTGGCGTCATCCCGGAATTTAGTCCCTCTTCACGAACCCCTGATTTAATCAGGGGGAGGGTTAGAGGGGCTTAATATCCGGGACCCAGTGAGGATGTTGAACCACGGAAAGGCTGGGTCCCGGATATTAAAGAACCCTAACGCTCCCCTCAAAAGGGGTCGCGAAGGGTTTTTAAATTCCGGGATGACGCACTTTGGGTAAGGTTAATTTATTTGATTTGCATCGCTACTTTTTTTCAGCGATCAAGTACGCCGCGGTTTTTCCAATGTAATCGGGCAACTGAAGTTCAGTCGTATTCCCATAAGATTGTAATAGTCGTTTTTCTTCATCATCTAGGCAGCAATAACCACACTCCGTAACCCTAAAACCAGCATAAGAGGCTTCTCTTTCAAGGATTTGCGGAAATTGAGGATGCATGTAATTTGGAAGTTCTTTATCAGGTACATTTTCTTCAGGTTGTTTGGTAACTTTTGCCCATAGTTGTGCTCTATCCGCGATCTCTCCGGGCCATTCATGGCCTTCTGAAAGATTCTGCAATGCACCGTCCCTATACCATAAAAAGTTTCCGGAGTGGGGCGTTAGGGTAGTTATATAAACTTTGCCATTCGGTTTTAAAATTTCATGAATCTTCTTGAAAGAAGATCTAATTTCTTTTGGTTCCATATAGTGCATGACATAATACATTGTAACAGCATCAAAATAATCAGAAGGGAAGCTTGTTTCTTCTGGAAATTTACCGCAGCTAATGTGTACATTCTTCAGATCTTCAGGCTTAAGACTATTAGCAAGGGCTTGGAGAGAGAAAGCATCGCTATCATTTGCAACCACATCTGCTCCTTCGTGTAAAAGGGGGAAGATTTGGATTCCATAAGAACACCCTATATCGAGAACTTTAAATCCGCGCTTGATCTCCTTTAAAAGACTTTCACTACAAGGATTTGGGTCACTAATGGTGCCACCTACTGCAGCATCTATCTGAGAAGTCCCTCCAGAACTAAACAAGGTACTACTTAGAAAGCACACATTTACATAACCAGCTCCTCTTTTCAGAGCTAACTCTGCAGCAGGGATTAATCCATGAGGAGGATAACGTAATTTGAGGTCTTCTAACTTCCTGATCGCTCTTAAACTCTGTTGCTTCTTTTTCTGTTCTGCCAAGAGTTCAGCTCTTGCAAAGTAAGCTTCTTCTGATTCTTCTTCTTCTGATTCTGAGTCATACTCTTCTTCTTCAGAAGCAACAGATAGGTTATGCAGGTTTAATAATAGTTCTTCCGAATCTTCGCTGCTTAAGGTGAGAGAAGGATGAGGAGAATTTGATTTGTCCTGATCTTCCATAGCAAGAAGGACAGTCGTTGACCCCAGCAAGAAAACTGAAGAAAGTAAGGAATAATAGAATTTACGATGAGACATAATACAACCTTTCAAATAATGATTTAATCAACATATTTTGTATATAATGCAAAAATGAAAATAATAAAGAGTTTTATATATTAAAGAAAGGGATCTCGATTCAAAAGAAAAATCTACCAGAGAGCTGGGGGTCAGGATTCTATCGGAGGAGGAATGGTTGAAGATGTTGGGGTGAGAAATGGTGGTGCTTTCTAGAGTTGTTGTATGACTTGACATATTTGTATTACATGTGTAATAGTTATTATAGTATACAAAAAAAGGAGATGAACGATGTTATCTGTGAGACTTTCTGAGAGTGTGGAACATAGACTTTCTGAGCTTTCCCAAAAGACAAACCGCACCAAGAGCTATTACGTTGAGTGTGCTCTTGAGAGATTTTTGGATGAACGAGAAGATTATTTACTGGCTCTTTCGCGCCTTGAAGAGAAGGGACCGCATCTTTCCTTAAAAGAAGCAAAGAAGCAACTTGGCTTTGCTGATGAATGAAAAATGGATTGTAGAATTTAAGCCGAGTGCTTTTAAAGAACTAAAAAAATTAGACAAGAAAGTTCAGGAAAAAGTTTTTAATTTCTTAGATAAGTTGATAAAAGACTATTCTTCTCCTCGGTCAATTGGGCTTCAGCTTCAGGGAAATCATAAAAACCTGTGGAGATACCCCATGGGAGATTATAGACTTATACTAAATAGACAAATTAAACTGACGTATTTTCTGGGTTGCTTCGGAGCTATGCTCCTTGCAAAGACGGGTAGGGGGGCGTCTTTGCAAGGAGCATAGCTCCGAAGCAATCCAGGGATCTTTAAGAGTGATTTATCTATTTGATCAATAACTTTTTAGCAATCAAGTAAGCACCATCTTTTCCCATACGATAGGTTGAGTGGTTGAGACCATTTTTCTTGAATTCCTCCATCGATTTTTCGTCTTGCCCTTCAGCACATGGAAAGTAATCGACAGCTTCAACGGTTAGGCCTGCGCGCGTTGCTTCTCTCAGCAACATGTCAGGAAAAAGTGGGTTCATATAGTTTAGCAAACCTGGTGCATTAATAGTCTCACCGAGCCGGCCTGTGGTTTTTTCCCATAAGTCTACCCGATCCTCTATTTCTCCTGGCCATTCATTGCCTTCCGCTCGATTCAATAAAGACTGGTGCGTATTCCAACCAACTGTTGGGCTGTAGGGTGTCAATGTGGTGATGTAAACTTTTCCATTTGGTTTTAAGATTCGATAAATTTCCTCAAAAGAAGCTCTAATTTCTTCTGGCTTCATAGATTGAAGCTCTTGATACATGGTAACGGCATCAAATCTATCAGAACGGAATTTAACTTCTTCAGGAAATTTACGATGGCTCAGAAATACTCTATTATCATATCTAGGGTCCATATATTTAGCAATACTTTGTAATTGATAAGCATCTGTATTGTTATAAATAACGGCTGCTCCTCTGGACAAAAGTGGATAGGATTCGAGCCCAGAAACGTATCCTATAGCAAGAACGTCAAATCCAGGCTTGACTTTTCGTAGAATACTTGCCGTGCAAGGGTCTGACTTTTCCATTGCAGCAGTTGTTTGGGGCCTCGTTCCCTGGCTAAGCTCCTTAATATGTCGATTTTTCGTAAGCTCCCACAGCTGCTCTTGTGTTACATAACCGTCCCCTCTTTTTCTGGCTTTCTGTTGAGCGGGAATAAATCCGTCCCCTTTTTGTGACTCAAGAACTTTCGTTTGCGTTTTAGCCCTTAAAGAATCTGGATCTCGTTTGGGATCCTTGGCTTGAGGTCCCCAAGTTTGAATAAATCCTGAATGCAAGTCATCGAGTTTTGTTCTATTCCCTTTTTTAGCAAAGTCCAATTCGCTTTCCGTTACATAACCTCTTCCTTTTTTAGGAGCCAAATCTTCAACGCGAATTAATCCGCCCTTTTTATATGACTCAAGAGATTTGATTTGCTTTTCAGCCTTACGATAATGTTTGACCGTTTTGTCTTTTTTTGCTGATGGTTTGCTTTCAGTTGGCTTAACCCCATCATCATTTTTTGAGCCCCAAAGTTGCGCAAATTCTAAACGAGCTTCTTCCAACTCATCTGAGGCAGATTCAAAATTTTTAAAAGGAGGAAAAGGAGCAATATTTCTATAAGGAGAAATAAACATGGTTTTTAGGGAGGATAATGCTTGATTATAATCTTCTGAGCTAAGTGTAAGGTCAGAAGGGAGTTGGTTTGTTTCGCTGCGCTCAAGATCTTTGAGAATTTCGACGCCCTTCTCGAAGCGATTGAATCTCTTGGCGCTCCGGGTTTTTCTACTTTCATCACCCTCCATAGCAAGCAGTACAGACGTTGATCCCAACAAGAAAATCGAAGAGAGTAAGGGGAAATAGAATTTACGAAGGTTCATAACTCATCCTTTCAAACAATAATTCAAATTTATATAATATATGCTTTAATATTATATTATGTAATAATAAATATGGCTAACTTCAAGATGTTTTCTAAAAATGGATTGTATCAATCAAAAATAAAGCTGATAACTCTTCGCTTTGAACAGAGAAGATATAAATTTTCTGGATTGCCGCGCCCTCTTCGGGGTTCGCAAAGACGACTCCACCTATCGGTCTTTATAAGGTCACAAAGTACCCGAAGCAAAACTTAACTCCGGGAAAGAAACCATCTTTCATAAATTGTTTCACGTGAAACAATTTTGTGTGATTTAAGATGACTAGATTGCTTTGTCGCTGCGCTCCGCGCAATGACGGTTGGGAGTAGCAATGACGTTTTCCCCCCACTCGTCATTGCGAACCTCACGTAAGTGGGGTGAAGCAATCCAGAAAATCTGTCAGGTTATTTTATCCATTTGGTATGGGTTGCTCTGAGGCAAGCGTTCGGGAAGAAGCTATTGGATGAGAAAAAAAGGAGACACATGATGTCCCCCCTTCGCAGATAAGTTATGTTTTTCTTAGCAATTATCTAGGGGATTTATCATATTTCCACCTTTGTGTGATGAGCCAATCCTCCAACCATATAAATCTGTTCGTCGGGTCATAACTTACGAGTTTACCATTAAACTTGGACTCTTTATAATGACCGTTCGTATATTCTTTCTTAAGTTGATAGAAAAAATCCGTGCATATAGAATTTCTCGCGGATTTCTTTTCCATGAGTTTTGCCAAATCAGAAACAATCCCAAGGCGTTGTTCGGGTGACATTCCTCGTGTAAAGGGGGTAAGGATAGACATGGTATCTTGAATGTTTGAAGCACCAAATCCATCGAAAATTTTTCCTAGATTTTCTTTCATTTCCTTTTTTTGATCGTCGGATAATTCCTCTAATCCAAGGGACCATTCTGGTCTGCAGAGGACGCCAAAGAAACTACTAAACCTTAAGCGCTCTTCCATAGCATCTAATGTTGCCTCAGAAAGTGAAGCACCGAAGCCAGCCCTCGCCAAGGCCAAATGAAAGTTTGTTGACTTAGCCAATTTTTCGACGTGCTGAACGTCAACACTTTCCTCTAAATACCTGGCAAGGGTAAATTTGACAAGCAATGTCCCATATTTTACCCATTCTGGAGAGGGATTTTTAACGGGTTGTGGCCCATTATACGCGATCCAATATGGCGAGGGCTTAGATAAAGCAGACGCTCCTCCAAGCTCAGTCCAAATAACTTCTACATGTTGTACGATCTCATTCACTTGTTCGGCGTCTCGCGGATCACAGGGAAGCAACTCAAATAGCCTCGAGGGGTGTCTACATTGAAATACTTCATCATTCTGCTGTTCCATAGCATTCGCATTGAATAATAACGCCAGTGTACTGATCATCGCCATTGATAATAGTGTTTGCTTTTTTAACAATTTACCCTCCTTTTTTGAATTAACAACATATAGCACTTATTTTTATGCCTAATTTTTTATATAGATTATATTTATATCATGCAATAAAAAGGTGCTCTGCTGTTAGCGATGTCACTCTGACCAGAGCTGAATTTTGTCAACTTTCACTCGCAAAAAAGTTTATAGGAAGCATTTTTTCTTGAAAAGTGCGTACTCACAACTTATATAATAATTAAGTTATACTTTTTTGATATTGTTTTTATTTATTTTTTAGAGGGTTACAATGGGTTCTTATAAATTGTTTTTTTCACAAATTCTTTTAACATCAGCGCTTTCTTTATCTTTAGGCACGTCCCTTAAGGCAGGGGTCGAAGGGGATGACGGTCAAGGAAATAGGCTAGCCGTCAGTAAGTATACCCCAATTCCAGATGAAGATGAGCCAAAAAAGCGTTCAGACCCTGATAAAGATGAGCCTAAACATACTTCTTTTATTGCAGACCGAGAGTTGGCGACCGAATTGCAATTACATATTCTATCATTCTTGGATCCTGCGAAAGAAAAAGATTTAAAAGCTCTTCTTAACTTTCGAGGGGTTTCCAAGAAATCAAAAGCTCTTGTTGACACAGTCTTAGAAATCGTTCCTTCCACTCTTCATCCAATGGATTCCCATATCACGGATCCTATAAGGATGAGAGTTATTCCGAAGTTGTTGTCCCGTGCTTGTGCACAAATCAAATCGCCTTTTTATGACATTCAAAAAAAGGGGGTTCAAAAATTGGAGGCACTAGCGGATACTGGATCACGCCGTGCAGCCTATAAACTTTTAATCAGGCTCGCTCAAACGCCTAAATTAATGGATGAAGTACGTTATACAGTTGATGGCCTTCATCTTCTTTACAAAGATGTCATGTGCCTCACGAATCGATTTAAAGATACTTCTGAACAAGGGCAAGATGAAGAAGGGGATATTGAAAAAAAACCTTGTGAAGAAAAGCATATCGAGAAGAAGCAGGTACCCGTTAAGAAAAAGCCTTCCCTTATGAAAAAAATGAAATTCAAAAGGGAGAAGAAAGAAAAAAAAATCGAAACGCCACCAAGTAATGCGGGTTCTTATAATGACTATTGTGAAGCAGAAAATCGGGTAGGAATGGAACGACCTCACTGGCTTTTTCCTAATTACTGTTCTGAAGAAATAAACCAGGGATTACTGAAATTACCCTACTGGATGCACGAGCTTGCGCAAGCTGCTCCTACTAAATTTAAACATGCCCAAGAGTATGAAGCAAGAACAAGTTTGTACAGAATGTATATAAGTGACCAGGGAAAGAGGGCTCCTGTTAAACAAAGATTTTTTATGGCAAAAAGTATAATGGCAGACGCTTTTAAAGATGAGAGCCATCAAAATAGCAATATAGCTATTCGGAAAGCTCTCGCTGAACTTCGTGATCTAGACTTTCTCCCTGAACTTCCTCACCAAGATCGTGAATATATGAAAGTACGAACTGAGGTGCATTTTCTTAGAATACAAGGATGTGATCTTATCCGTGAACGGGCACCCGTATTTAACAAGAAAGTTGGTCATTCCTGGTATAAAGAAGTTGCCGCCCAGGGCCTTGGAGGAGCCTATTATGCTCTTAAGTGTCTAGGTGATACACATTTTATCCATGAGATACAGTATACACTGCATGGCTTAGCTCAATATGAGGGAGCTGAAAGTTACCTCAAACGCAAACATTATGAAGACGCTAGACATTGGTATCAACAGGCTCTTAAATCAGGACACCCTAAAGCTGAAAAGGAACTAAAGAGGGTCGAAAAAATTCTGGCGAAAAAGGCAAAAAAATAACGTGCCTTTTTGCTCTTGAACAGCGCAAATAAGAATTTTCTGGATTGCTTCGTCGTTTCACTCCTCGCAAAGATGCGGAATGATGAGTTCCTTTATTCCCCCAATCCGTCATTGCGAGGAGAGACGCAGTCTCGACGAAACAATCTAGGAAATATTCAATGTCCCTTTTGATTGGCTGTTTTAATGTTTTCTGAAGAGGCTTTACGCCACTCTGACCAAAGCTGGATTCCTCCCACTTTCCGTTGGCAAATAAACGTATAAAAAGCTGTGATGAAGGCCGCTCGATCCAAGAGCTGCTCTTTTGTATAACTTCCTTTCCTCCAGACAACCGTATTCAGTAAATCCTCTGATCCTAAAAGGTGCTGACGTTTGACAATATCATTCAAGGGCACTTGGGATGCGTTTTTGAATATGTCATACATGACGAGCATAATAGAGGTTCTCCCTTTGCCATAATGACAATGGAAATGGACCCACGCGTTTTTTGGGAGAGAATCAAAGAAATTTACAACAGCATCAACCGTTTCATCTGAGGAAATAAATTTACTGCCAACTTTCAGATGGGCATATAAAAAGCCATTCTTCTTTGCTTCTCTTCCTCACCCT
>Ga0206916_1004_pt1 | contig 98548 bp, 102 predicted proteins | sample Alteio_BWOrgHeat_71_FD_152957 | JGI IMG/M metagenome (GOLD analysis project Ga0206916, IMG submission 152957) | Enriched cells from forest soil in Barre Woods Harvard Forest LTER site, Petersham, Massachusetts, United States -... | ecosystem: Environmental > Terrestrial > Soil > Temperate forest >... | reverse complement strand
TGCGTAATACCGCTCACGGAAAGCGTATCCTGCATAATGCTCACAGGCCAGTTGCGATTTAGGTGAAAATGGCGCGGACCCGTTAAATCAAAACTGAAATCCTGCGTGCCGGGTTGCTGCGCATTCAGGGTAATATTGATATCGCGGCTCTGATTGGCGGCCAATGTCACGGTTCCGCTGGTGAGTCCTGCCAGTTTTAGTCCCGGCTGGGCTGCGATACTGTAATGATACAAACCTGCAATGCCGTTATTATTCTCCAAATGAATGGCGAAGGGCAGCTGGTCGCCGCTGTGTAAAACTGGCAGCTCGGCGCCGGAAATACTTAGCCCCGGCACGTTGTTTGGCTCTGTGGTTGCATTGGCTGTTTTGGTAGCGCTCACGGTGCCTGCACGCACCAGAGGCAACGTGACCTGCCCAGCCAGCGGCGTTACCGTTCCATCAGTTGCTGCTGCCCTGGCATTGATCGAAACCGCAATACGGTTATTCCAATTGCTTTCCGGTGTGAAAGAAAAACTATTTTCACCTGCGGGCATCAGACCATGCGTTATTTTACGGATATGGTCGTCGGCAACGGTGATGGTGACCAGCGCAGTTTTATCCAGCTTGTAACGGATTCTGGTTTCTTCGTTTGCATGCAAAACAGATGTTGATGCCGTTATGGCCAGTGGTGCAGGTTTTACCGCTTCACTGGCGTAGGAGCTCCAGCCGGCGCTGAAATTCATCTGCGCCAGAATTTTATTATCCGAATTGGAAATTCTCAGCTGGTAATTACCCGCAGTAACGGCCCATTCAATGCGATTGGCGCCGTCGGTATTGATATTTAGCGTTCCACCACCAATCCGACGGGTCTGTTCCTGTGGTTTGTAGTTCCAGCGCCCGGCATCCTGATACCAGTCGAAGCTGCGTCCTTCCTCGATAATCTGGTAGGTAAGATCGTCAGTGGCTCGACGTTTGCCATCACTATCCAATGCAACGACATCGAACCTCGCCAAGCTGTTTTCGGCAAAACGGTCGTTGTCGGCTAAAGCCTTGATACCAATTAAGCTATCGGCAGGTTTCAGAAAAACAGTAAGTGGTTCCGGGCTGGCCGCACCAGAAACGGGGTCACTTTCAATGCTGATAGTGGCGGCGCGCGGATCTGTTCCTTCCGGCGCATTCAGATTAACATGGAGCTGTGCCTGACCTTTAGCGTCTGTCAGGAAAGGAACAGTTTGAGGGTTTTCGTTTTTAATCGGGTCGTTGGTGCCGAAATGATAATCGTTCCAGCCGTTAAAAATATGTTCCGGCCTGTTCCACGAAATGCTGATACGGCCTGCAATGTAGGGGGCAATTTCACCAGACTTTGTCATGCCTGCAAGATTGAGAAGAACATCGCCTCCATTGGTCGCAGTCGTGCGGTCAGTGCTTGCAGTCAGGCGCGGCGCAGTTTCATTGCTGGTTACCTGCAGGCGAGTTTCAGCAAGCTTGTGGCCGTCTTTCTGCCATTGCAAGGCGTAGGTGCCGTTGCTGGCGGGAAGGGATATGGCTACAGTTGCGCCGTTATTCATTCCCTGCGGAATGGGGGTAGAACTAAACAGACTGCCATCCGGCCGCAGGATCTGCAGGTTGCTGCCTTCTAAAGTCAGGGTCTGCCCATGCGCATCCTGCGCCGCTAGTTTTACCATAGCCGTGGTGCCGGGCGCATAGAAACTTTTATCTGCGACCAAAATGGCTTCGGTTTCCGGTTGTGCCAGAAGCGTTTTTGCCGATTGGCTTAAATCCACAAAATCCAGATTGCCATCGTCGCCAAGGCCAATGAGAGTGACAGGATTTTTCTTTTTGCCGCTATCAACGGATAACTGTGCCAGACCCTCAGCATTGCTTCTTGCCTCGGTTACTATTTGCTGACTGTCATCTTCCAAAATCAGGCGAATATTCTTGGCAACATCCGAGGCATCAATCTTTTCGGCCACCGCCTCATAACCGTCATTGTTGCGGAGAGCCTGAATTTTTAAATCTGAACGCAACAGCCAGGCGGCGGCCAATGGCACAAATTCATTTTTTACTGTCTGATCCTTCGGATGCAGGGCGCTGGCGACGACCAGATAAAAACCGGGCAGGGTAGCGCCTGCGGAGGTGCGTAGTGATAGTTTTTGTTCGATGACGCTGTTGGGGTTGCCGTTCAGCGCGACCTCGCCCTGCCAGACCAACTGCCCTTTATTTCGGGCGAAATAGGCGCTTTCTGACGGTGCCAATGTGGTTTGCTTATGTTGCCGCCAGGCTTCCGTCATTAATGGCAGCGTATCAATGCGGAACAGTTCGATTTTCGCTTTCTCCACATTGATGCCGCGCAGAACGGGGTCATTATTTTGCCAGCGCATCATCCCGCCGCTGACCAGATCGCTCAAAAACGCCAGCGAGGCTTTGCGGTCAGGGATGTTAAAAGAAAGCTGATAAGGCTCTACAAGTCTTTCATTCTTGCTGCCCTTGATACCAGACAGCGTAAGGCGATAAGTATGACGGTGTTCGGCGGGTATGCAGAGTGAAGCTTCGGCGATACTTAGATTTCTATTTGGCAGATTGATTTTTTTGCCGTCCGATTCCAGGCGCAGATTAATCTTGGAGTGATCAATGGCATCAAGCGCATGGTCAAATTCAAGGCAGAATTCGGCGCTATCCTGTTCGGCATGAATAACGGGCCGCAAAACATGCAAGGTATTATCGGCAGCTTCCTGCCCCCACACGGATGACGTCAGCGCCAAAAGCGGCAGGACCCATAAAACAGAAAAGCGGCCAAAGCGGTGATTTGAAAACATCAGCCCTTCAACGCGAAAATGGCATCGACTTCCACGGCGGCATTCAGCGGTAGATTGGCGACGCCGACGGCGGAGCGCGCATGTTGGCCCTTTGGCCCAAAAACCTGTTCCATTAATTCCGATGCGCCGTTGACGACTTTAGGATGGTCGTAAAAATCGGCAGCGGATGAGACAAAACCGCCAAGCTTGACGCAGCGTTCCACTTTATCCAGATCACCGCCGCAGGCTTTGTGCAGTTGCGCCAGAATATTCAGGCCGCATAATTTTGCTGCCGCTTGTCCGGTGGCCAGATCAACATCATCGCCGAGACGGCCCTTAATTTTCAACTGGCCATTATCAATCGGTAATTGTCCGGAAATAAAGACCAGATTACCGGTGATAATATAAGGCACATAAGCTGCAACGGGCGATGCAGGTGTGGGTAAAGTGAGGCCGAGTTCGGCCAGGCGCTGAGCGATGAGAGGCATGGCTGGAACTTAAACCAGTTAGATTGTTTTGGGAAGTAAGGAACCTTGTGATCGGGTTCACAATTCTAGCAACGTCATTCCAGAAAGCTTTCTTTTCGACTTGCGTAAGCAGGACGAAAGAAAGTTTATTCCTGCTGACGCAGCAAAAAGCGATTTTTCCGGAATGACGTTAATGGGTGCTGCGTCGTACGAACCGGCTATGGCGGTTCTGGCGTTCCATGGCGTGGCATGCGGCACCCGATGAAGCTCTGCCCTTACTGTAATGGGGGCGGCGTTCTTCTTCGTCCAGCGCTGCGGGCACATCATGGCCGATCAGAACTCCTTCTTTTTTGGAGCTCGCCGGGCGTATTACATATGATGAACTGTTGCCCATTTTCACTCTCTCACGCGCCGTTTAAATTCCGGCGCTTTCACGTTTCATACGAAAGCCTTCAGCGCTTTCGTTTAAAACGCCCGCGGAGGAGATAAGGGTTTGTTAACCCTAAAATCCGCGAAGGGGCTATGGGAAGGGCCCCTTTTTACTATCAAAATGAGTATAACAGCCAAAGCTTAAATAACGATAAAATCGTTATCTTTCAATGAGTTCTTCTGTTTTTCTGGCTTTGGGAACGGGTGGTGACGGTTGAATTTTGAAAGTGAGTTTTTCAGTCTCTTTATCAAGCCCAACCAGCACGACGCCGCCTTTTTGCAGCTCGCCGAACAAGAGCTCTTCGGCCAACGGTTTTTTGATCTGTTCCTGTATGACGCGGCCAAGCGGGCGCGCGCCGTAAAGCGGGTCGTAACCTTTTTTGCCGAGCCATGCCCTTGCTTCCTGTGACAATTCAATCGTCACGCCGCGGTCGGCCAGCAAACCTTCCAGCTGCAACACGAATTTATCGACAACACGGTCGATCACTTCGGCGGTCAAGGCGTTGAAGGTGATGATGGCGTCCAACCGGTTGCGGAATTCCGGTGTGAACATGCGGTTGATAGCTTCGGCGTCATCGCCTTCGCGCGCGCCGCGTTCAAACCCGATGCTTGCCTTTGCAAGGTCGGCAGCACCGGCGTTCGTTGTCATGATCAGGATAACATTACGAAAATCGACAATTTTGCCATTATGGTCTGTCAGCTTGCCGTGATCCATCACCTGCAGCAGGATATTAAAAAGGTCCGGATGCGCTTTCTCGATTTCATCGAGCAGCAACACGCAATGTGGATGCTGGTCCACGGCATCGGTAAGCAGGCCACCCTGGTCAAAGCCGACATAGCCCGGAGGCGCGCCGATCAGGCGCGAGATGCTATGCCGTTCCATATATTCCGACATGTCGAAACGTTTCAGCTCGATGCCCATACTCATGGAAAGCTGGCGCGCCACTTCGGTTTTGCCAACACCCGTAGGGCCAGAGAATAGATAGCTGCCGATGGGTTTTTCAGGCTCGCGCAGGCCGGCACGCGCCAGTTTGATGGCGGAAACCAGCGCGGTAATGGCGCCTTCCTGCCCGTAAACCATGGCTTTCAGGTCGCGTTCCAGATTGCGCAGCGTTTCGCGGTCATCGTGATTGATTGATTTCGCCGGGATGCGGGCCATCTTGGCGATGACATTTTCGATATCGCCGATTTCGATAGTTGTCTTGCGTTTGTCGGCAGGCAGCAGCATCTGCGATGCGCCACTTTCATCCAGAACGTCGATCGCTTTATCCGGCAGCTTGCGGTCGCCGATATAACGGGCGGAGAGTTCAACCGCGCCGCGCACGGCTTCTTCGGTATATTTTACCTTGTGGTGATCTTCGTAATAACTCTTGATGCCCATCAGGATCTTGAACGCATCTTCCTGCGACGGCTCGTTGACATCGATCTTCTGGAAACGCCGCACAAGGGCGCGGTCTTTCTCAAAATAGTTACGATATTCCTTGTAAGTGGTGGAACCAATGCAACGCAGGGTGCCGTTGGCAAGGGCAGGTTTCAGTAAATTGCTGGCATCCATGGAACCGCCCGATGTAGCCCCGGCGCCGATAATGGTGTGGATTTCATCGATAAATAAAACCGATTCCGGAATGTTGCGCAGTTCTGTCAGAACATTTTTTAGGCGTTCTTCGAAATCGCCGCGGTAGCGTGTGCCAGCCAATAAGGCGCCGAGGTCGAGCGCGTAGATAACGGTATTTTGCAGGACTTCCGGCACTTCGCCCTTAATGATGCGGCGCGCCAGGCCTTCGGCAATCGCAGTTTTGCCAACGCCGGAATCGCCGACATAAAGCGGATTATTTTTTTGGCGACGGCAGAGAATTTGGATTGTGCGCTCAACTTCTGCCGTGCGGCCAATCAGCGGATCGATCTTGCCGGTTTGCGCCTTTTGATTGAGATTAACGCAGTAGGCATCCAGCGCATCGGGCCCTTTTTTCGCGCCGCCGCGTTCGCCTGCTTCATCTTCCACGCCGCTCGGCGCGCCCGCGCCTGCCGCTTCGCCGGATTTGGCTTTGCCGATGCCGTGAGAGATGTAATTGACTGCGTCAAAACGCGTCATGTCGTGGCCCTGCAGGAAATAAACTGCATGGCTTTCACGTTCGGAGAAAAGGGAGACAAGGACGTTCGCGCCGGTCACTTCTTCGCGGCCGGATGATTGCACATGGATAACGGCGCGTTGCAGCACGCGCTGGAATCCGGCGGTCGGCTTGGCGTCTTCATTGCCTTCCGAAACTGTCAGTTCCGTCAGTTCTTCGTCCAGATAAGTGGTCAACTCTTCGCGCAGCTTGATCAGGTTGATGTTACAGGCGCGCATAACGGCGACGGCATCCTGATCGGCGGTCAGGGCCAGTAAAAGATGTTCAAGTGTGGAATATTCATGGCGGCGTTCGTTCGCCAACGCCAAGGCGTGATGTAAAGTGCGTTCCAGATTGCGCGAGAGCATTATTAAAAACCCTCCTGATTTTTACGCCGATGAATAAAGGCTACCATCAAGAGATAGTAACAATCTACCGATAAACAAGAGGTAAAGCTTCAGCGGCGCGGACCTCGATATATTGTATGTTCATTATTGACAAAATGTCACATTTGTGATATCGTTTTTTCTATCATTTAGGAGAAATATCATGGGCCGCCTTTCTATTGAATTACCCGAACACCAGCATAAAAAAATAAAAGCGCTAGCTGCCTGGCACGGACTTAGCCTTAAGGATTATATTATTGAAAAAACTCTTTCTGTGCCCGCCGCGAAAGAAGGCGATGAAAACCTCAAGGAGCTGATGGATTTTCTTGCACCGCGCATTGAATCTGCGAAACAAGGCGAATTGTCTAAACAATCCATGAGCGGCATTATAGCAAAAGCTAAATCACAACGCCGGACTTAAGCACGGAATATAAGAGTTTGTATCTTATGGCCGATCTCCAAAAAACAATTCAGGTCGAACAGGATCTTATCGACATTTGGCGTTACACCGACGAAAAATGGGGTGAGGCGCAAGCCGATAAATATTTGTTCAAGCTTGAGGCCTGCTTTAAAAAGATCAGCCGGGGAGAGGTTGTATTAAAAAATTTGACTGAAAAGATTCAGTATATTCGGTGTGAACATCATTATATTTTTCTGCTCGCCACCAAAAAGCCAATCGTTATTGCCGTACTTCATGAAAAAATGGATATGCTGATGCGGCTGAAAAAACGACTGGATTAACCGCGTCCCCGGTACGGCACCACACCAGTATCAGGCACGAAAACATCCGCAGGCAGCTTGCCTTTCTGGAAAAAGACATCAATCGGCATGCCGCCGCGCGGGTACCAGTAACCGGAAATGCGCAGCCATTTTGGCGCAATGGTTTTAATCAGCCGGTCGCCGATACCAACGGTGCAGGCTTCGTGGAAGTCGCCGTAGTTGCGGAAAGATTGCAGATAGAGCTTTAAAGACTTGCTTTCCACCAGAAATTTTCCCGGCACATAATCTATGACGATATGGGCAAAATCAGGCTGTCCCGTCAAAGGGCAGAGGCTGGTAAATTCAGGGCAGGTAAAACGCACCAAGTAATCATGCTGGTTGAAAGGCTTGACGACTTTTTCCAGCATCGCTTTTTCAGGTGACTGCGGAATGGCAACCTTGCGGCCGAGCTGGGTGAGTTTTTTATAAGGTGATTTGGGCATTATTCTTTTTCCATCGTACATTGCAGGGGGTGCTGGGCTTGTCGCGCTGCCGAGAGTACCTGCGTGACCTTCGTTTCCGCTACTTCAAAAGTGTAGACGCCGCACAGGCCAAGGCCTTTTTGATGCACATGCAGCATGATGCGCGTCGCTTCCTCCCGGCTTTTATTGAAAAAAGTTTCCAGAACCTGCACGACAAATTCCATCGGCGTATAATCGTCGTTCAGCAGAAAGACTTTATACATTGATGGTTTTTTGACTTCAGGCCGGGTTTTGGTCGCAATATTGGTATGCGGCGTTATGGTTGCCGCATCACTGTCTTTTTCACCTAAACGTATGACGAGGGGGTTAGATTCAGTCATGGTGGCGGACTATACCCCGCCACCTATCCGGCATCCAGCGTGAAGAAACTACTATACCAATGAAATTATAAGTTTGCCGCTACAAGAGAGTTAGGGCGCGGCAGGCCATGTCCGAGTGGCAAACAAGCGGATTCAGTACCATAGGTAACTCTCGGCGTTTTGCCACTGGGCGTAAGTAAAGGCAGGGTGGATGGATCGCAATCATGACCGCTATCGCTGCCGCTGCCGCAGGCATGATGATGTTCCCTATTAAGTATATCGTATGGTGACATCGGGTTATCCTCGGTTAGTGAATGACAGCGTAGGAAACTAGGGGTGTGCATCCCGTAAAAGCAATTACTGCCTTTACTTTCACGCTATTTAGCCAGAGCACTGTGTCAGTTTTCGTTTGCGGTGCGGGGTAGTTCGCAATTGCAGCATGAATAATTTGGCCTATGATGTTTCAAATTCGACGCTTTCATATAACGCGCTATTCGGGCATTTCTTTTTCATGCTGCAACCTCGCCTCCATTCTTCGCCTGCTTTTTCCGGTTTACGGATCGGCCTTATGGGCGGGTCGTTCAATCCCGCGCATCAAGGCCATCTGGCGATGACCCTGCATGCCCTGCGGCGGTTGCAGCTGGATCAGGTCTGGTGGCTGGTCAGTCCGCAAAACCCCCTGAAACCCGAAAAAGGCATGGCATCGCTGGTTGCGCGTATGTCGGGGGCCAGAAACATGACGCGGCATCCACGCATACTGGTTACGGATATCGAGGATCAACTGGGCACCCGCTACACGGTTGATACGCTGAAACAGCTCAAACGCCGCTTTCCACATACAAATTTTATCTGGCTGATGGGGGCAGATAACCTGAAACAGCTGCCGCGCTGGAAAAAATGGCAGGAAATCTTCGCCCTTGTTCCGGTTGCCGTTTTCCGCCGTCCCAACTATGCTGCGGGCCGGGGGTTGGGCAAGGTTGCCCGGCGTTTTAGTCGTAACTGGCGGTCGGCGCGGAATGCCAAAAATCTGGCGCAACAGCAGACGCCTGTATGGCTGATATTGGATAATCAATTAAACATCCTGTCGGCGACAAGCATTCGGCAACAACGGTAACTTAATTCATAGGGGAATAGCAGCGTGGCAAAAGCAAAGAAAAAAGTGACGAAGAAAGTTCCGGCTAAAAAAGCTGTGACCAAGAAGGCCGTAGCGAAAAAAACGACGGTCAAAAAAGTTGCTGCCAGAAAAGCGCCAAAGAAGAAATTAGTGGCGAAGAAAACCGTTGCCAAAAAAACGGGTAAACCGGTTAAGAAGGTTGCAGTAAAAAAACCGGTAGCGAAAAAGCCTGTCGCCAAAAAATCAACCGTTCAGAAAACGCAGCCAAAAGTTCAACCCAAAACCCAACCTAAAGGTCCTTACGGCCTGCCCGAACAGTTGCGCGATGCAGCCTTGAAGGTGCTGGATGAGCGTCAGGCCGAAGATATCGTCAGCGTCAATATGGCGGGCCGAAGCGCAATGGCGGATTACATGATCATCGCCTCCGGTCGTGCGTCGAAGCAGTTAGGCGCTATCGCGCATTACCTGCGCGAGGAATTTGAAAAACTGGGCGCAACCCAAATGCGCGTTGAAGGCATGTCCGAAGGCAATTGGGTATTGATGGATGCGGGCGATATCATCGTGCATCTGTTCCGTCCTGAAGTGCGGCGTTATTATAATCTGGAACAGATCTGGGATCGTAGCGGCCGCAATACTGAATTATCGGCCCGCGATGCTGAGGACAGCCAAACAGAAGCGGATTAAGGCATGACCAAAGAATGGGATGCTGAGACTTACGCCCGCAATTTTAATTTTGTGCCTGAATATGGTCAGGCGCTGATCGATATTCTTGCGCCGCAGGCGGGTGAGAAAATTCTCGATCTCGGCTGCGGCCCCGGCGCTCTGACTGCGGAACTTGCGGCAAAGGGCTGCGTGGTTACCGGTGTCGATGCCGATGCGAATATGATAGCGCTGGCGCAGAAGACTTATCCCAACATCACTTTTCTGCGTCGCGACGGGCATAGCCTCAATCTGGGTGTGCAGTTCGATGCGGTGTTTTCTAACGCTGCCTTGCATTGGATGAAACTGGACGATGTGTTTCCGCAAGTCGCCAAAGCTTTGCGCAAGGGTGGTCGTTTTGTCGCGGAAATGGGCGGCTTTGGTAATATCGGCACAATCGAGAATGCGATTTATACCGCGCTCGATAAATTGGGATTTAACCGCGCTGATTTTCCACTGCCCTGGCATTTCCCCACCACAGCCGAGGCTGCGCAGAAGCTTGAACAGGCGGGCATGGAAGTGCGCTACACGCATCTTTACGACCGACCGACATTACTAAGTGATGAGACCGGCGGTGTGCGCGGCTGGGTCAAAATGTTCGGGCGCGCTTTCGTGGAAAAAATTCCATCGCTGCAGCAGGATAAATTCCTGCAATTGATTGAAACAGAAGTGCGTCCGCATTTATTCAAAGATGGTAAATGGTATGCGGATTACCGACGCTTTCATTTTGTCGGCGTTAAAAAGTAAATGAAAACACTTATCCTTGCCCTTGGCAAACTACGCGGCGGCGAGGCCGAATGGTGCGATGAATATCTCAAACGCCTGAAGGGCAGCGTGACGGTCAAAGAAATGGCGGCGTCCAAAAATCTGCCGCCGGAGGCGACACAAAAAGCCGAAGCTGAATTGCTTTTAAACGCCATTCCGCCGAAAAGCTTTGTGGTCTTGCTGGACGAACGCGGCAAAGATATGACCAGCCGCGACTTCGCCGCGAAACTGACCCTTTGGCAGGAACAAAATGATCAATTAGTGTTCCTGATTGGCGGCGCCGACGGTGTGACCGATAAAGTAAGACAGGCGGCCAAGGCTACAATCGGTTTCGGGAAACTGACTTGGCCGCACCGCCTTGTTCGTGTCATGTTACTGGAACAGTTTTACCGGGCGCAGCAAATTAATGTTGGGCACCCGTATCATCGGGATTAATTTTTTCTGAAGTGAGCAAGTCTATGTCCGAATTCAAACGACCACGCCCTGTTGTTCTTTGCGTGCTGGATGGCTGGGGCTTCCGCGAGGATGCTTCCGATAACGCCATCAGCCAGGCCAAAAAACCTGTATTCGATAAATACTGGGCGGCGTCACCACATGCTTTGCTCGATGCGTCGGAAGAACATGTCGGCTTGCCCAAGGGGCAGATCGGCAATTCCGAAGTCGGCCATATGAATTTGGGCGCAGGCCGCGTTATTTTTCAGGACCTGCCTTTGATCGACCGCGAAATTGCGCAGGACAAACTGAAATCAAACCCGGCTCTGGTTGATCTGATAGCCAAGCTGAAACAAAGCGGTGGCACCTGCCATCTGATGGGGCTTGCATCGCCGGGCGGCGTGCATGCGCATCAGGATCATATCGTGGCGCTGACGCGCGAAGTGACGAAAGAAGGCGTGCCAGTTGCGATCCATGCATTTCTGGATGGCCGCGACGTTCCGCCTAAAAGCGCGGCTGAACAAATCGCCAAGCTGGTAAATGATCTGCGCGCTGTCGATGTGCGAACGGTAGGTAAAGTTAAACTGGCGACGCTTTGTGGCCGTTATTACGCGATGGACCGCGACAAACGCTGGGAACGTGTCGAAAAAGCTTACGATCTTTTGACGGTGGGAACGGGCACTGCAAATGATGATGCTGTTGCCGCGATCAAAGCCAGCTATGCATCCGATGTTGCCGACGAATTTGTTTTACCAGTGGCTCTGAATGGCTATCAGGGCATGAAAGACGGCGACGGAATTTTGTTTGCCAATTTCCGCGCTGACCGCGCGCGTGAAATTTTGACTGCTTTGCTGGAGCCTGACTTCGCAGAATTCACCCGCAAAAAAATCGTGCGCTTTGCGGCAGCTGCCGGGATGGTCGAATATTCCGAACCCCTCAACAAACGTATGACGGCTTTATTCCCGCCTAAAGTGATTGAAAACAGCATGGGCGAAATTATCGCCCGCGCTGGGCTAAAGCAGCTGCGCATCGCCGAAACAGAAAAATATCCGCATGTGACTTTTTTCTTTAACGGCGGGCGCGAAGAACCTTATGCCGGTGAAGAGCGCATCGTCGTACCATCGCCAAAAGTTGCCACTTATGATTTGCAGCCGGAAATGTCGGCCCGTCTGGTGACAGATAAAGTGGTCGATGCCATCGATAGCGGCAAGTTCGATTTCATCGTTCTGAATTACGCCAATCCGGATATGGTCGGCCATACCGGTTTCCTCGATGCCGCCGTTAAGGCGATTGAAACGATCGATGAATGTCTGGGCCGATTATTTGCAGCGGTGGAAAAGCAGGGCGGCTTTGTGCTACTGACGGCAGACCACGGCAATTGCGAGCATATGTATGATCCGGAAACCCACGGCCCGCACACGGCGCATACGCTGGAACGTGTGCCGGTTATGCTAGTAAATGCGCCGAAGGGCATCAAGTCATTGCATGACGGCAAGTTGGCTGATGTCGCGCCAACCCTGCTGGAATTGATGGGCATGCCGAAGCCAAATGTTATGGACGGGCAAAGTCTGCTTGTTCGGTGAGTGTGGCTTGCTGCATAATGGCGGCATGATTATTCGTCAGCAATTACTTCCAGCAATAATATTGGGCGCGATATTTTTTTGTTTCGCGCACCCTGCCTATGCCAAAACAGCGGAAGAGTTGAAACAGGTCGAGCAGCAACTCAACCAGCAGAAACAGCAAGCCGCCGCGCTGGATGAAAAAGCCAAACAGACCAGCGCCAGCTTGCAGGAATTGCGGCAACGCCTGATCGAAGCTGCAGCCAGTTACCAAGCCAAGGCGGAAGAGCAAGACAGGCTCGAAGATAAACTCGACGAGTTGACGCAGGAGATCGATGCCAAAAATAAAGCGCTGAAAATTGAAAAGAACCAGCTTAATTTACTGACTGATGCATTGATTGAACTTAGTCGCCAGCCCCCGGCGGCGAATTTCCTGCAGACCAATATGACCAGCGATCATATTCACCGCGCGATTTTGCTGCGCGAAGCCTTGCCGCGCCTTAAGGACAGAACCGACAGTTTTATGCGCGACCTCGCCGACCTGAACGATTTGCAAGTACATCTGGCTGAACAGAAACATCTGGTGATAGAAGCGCAGCAGAATCTGCAGGGCCAGCAGCATGATCTGGACCAGTTGATACGGGCGCGGCAAGGGTATCTGCAACGCACCGAGGCGCAAAAAGAAACCATCAACCGTCAGCTGGTTGCGCTGTCGAACGAGGCCAAGGATCTGCGGCAACTGCTGGAAAAAGTGACGCCGAAACATGCGCCGAAAGCAGGGCCGCAGACTGGGCTGCCTTCTGCGCTTAAAGCGCCGGTGACAGGAAACCTTGCGCGGCGCTTTGGTGCGCGCGACGCCGACGGGGTTGTTAGCCAAGGCCTTACCTATACGGCGCCTTCCGGCAGCCCTGTGGTCGCTCCGATGGCGGGCAAAGTTGTATTCGCCGGACCCTTCCGGGGTTATGGCCAGATCCTGATCCTGCAACATGCGGGCGGGTTCCATAGTTTCCTTGCCGGTTTTGGCCGGATCGATGCCGAGATGGGGCAGGAAGTCGGTAAAGGCGAGCCACTTGGCGTTTTGCCGGTGCGAAAAGAAGCCAAACCGGAGCTTTATTTCGAGTGGCGGCGGAACAATGAAGCGGTCGATCCCACAGAAGGAATCGCTTTATCAAAAAGTGAGTAAAACAAATTATGGACTAGGAATTAAGGGTTAGGAGCTATATCTTAACCTTGATTGCGTGTAACCCCCAGCCTTTAGCTGCCCATGTCCAAAAAACTTCTCCTCGCTACCGCCCTTGTTTCCGTTATCGCTGTTTTGGGCACTGCCCCTATTTGGGCGAAAAGCGCACCTTCCGCGCCAGCTCCCGCCACTCAGGCGGCGCCAGATAAAGATGCTACGGATACTTTCAAGCAGCTTAGCCTGTTCTCGGATGTTCTGGAGCGGGTACGTGCCGATTATGTCGATCCCGTAACGGATGAAAAACTGATCGAAACGGCCCTGAACGGGATGTTGAGCTCACTCGATCCGCATTCGGGCTATCTGAACAAAAAGAGCTTTCAGGATATGCAGACGCAGACCAAGGGCGAATTTGGCGGTCTTGGCATCGAAGTGACGATGGAAAATAATATCGTCAAAGTTATCTCACCCATCGATGATACCCCTGCTGCCAAGGCAGGCATTCAGGCGGGTGATCTTATCACCCATATCGATACCAAGCCTGTGACGGAACTGACGCTGGCCGAAGCCGTTGATAAAATGCGCGGCACGCCCGGCACCAAGATCACGCTTACTATTCGCCGCGGCAGCCTCAATAGCCAGCCCTTTGACGTCACGCTGACACGCGCTGTTATCCATGTGCAGTCTGTACGTTGGGAACAAAAAGGCCATATCGCTTATATCCGCCTGACGGCTTTCAATGAACAAACCCAGCCAGGCCTTGATAAGGCCCTGACTGAAGCGGACCAGAAAATAGGCAACCAGCTGGAAGGCTATGTGCTTGATCTGCGTAATAATCCCGGTGGTTTGCTGGAACAGGCGATTTCTGTTTCCGGCAGTTTCCTGGAAGCTGGCAAGGAAGTTGTCTCCACCCGTAGCCGTCATAAAGAAGAAGACCAAAGCTTCAAGGCCAAGGGCGGTGATAAGGCTCACGGCAAACCAATTGCTGTACTGATCAACGGCGGCTCGGCTTCGGCTTCGGAAATCGTTGCGGGCGCTTTGCAGGATTACAAACGCGCGATTTTGGTCGGCACCAAGAGCTTTGGTAAAGGCTCAGTGCAAACCATTATTCCTGTTGCCGGTGGCGGCGCAATGCGTCTGACGACGGCGCGTTACTTCACGCCGTCGGGCCGTTCGATTCAGGCCTTGGGTATTGAGCCGGATATCATCGTGCAACCCGCCAAACTGGAAAAAATCGTGACAGGTCCAGGCTTGCACGAGGCTGACCTGCGCGGGGCCTTGCAAAATCCGGACAAGAAGGAAGACGCAAAAGATAAGGATAAAGCAGCGCCTGCTGTGACACCAGCGCCTGCGGACCCCGATGCGGACGGCCTCGATGTACCGGGCGACAACAAGGACAAAACCGTTGGCAAGGATGGCAAGAAGGAAGATGCGCCGTTCGATTATCAGCTGGCGCGCGCGCTTGATTTAATCCACGGCGTGCATCTGTTCGAAGTCAAGAGCGAGGCAAAATAAAGTGGTAACTGCTACGGCAGAGGAGAAAAAACCGGAAGGCGATGCGGAAGCATCGCCGCCGCCTCTGCCGTCCTTACCGCCGTGGCAGGAAACAATTCTGGCACGTTATCCGCGCAACTTTAAAATCGCCGTTTTTCTGGGCGTTCTTATTCTGGCGACCTCGCCCCTTTACTTGAAAATACCTGAAAGCTGGAATGCCAAGACCAAGACCATCACTCGTGTCGAAAAAGAAGATGGAACGGCAACATCTTCAAAAACTGAAACGCCAGCTGTGGCGGACAAACCGGTCATCAATAACGCTAGCAGCGCTAGCGCCATCATCAATGATCAGGATGACCGCACCCTACGGCTACCGCAGGCTCCCGATGTCAGCCTTTCCGAAGATACTTCCGAAGGCAGCCTGCCGCGCGTCAGCGAAGATGGCCGTCAGCCCTGGCAGGTTTACGCCCGGCCTTTTAATACTGCCGATCTGCGGCCGCGCATCGCCATCATCATTACGGATATGGGCTTATCCCGTAACGCGACGGACGCCGCCATCAACCGCTTACCGACAAATGTGACGCTGGCTTTTGATGTGCAAAGCCCGGTTGTGGGCGCATGGTGCGCGCGGGCGCGACAGGCGGGGCATGAAACCTTGCTGATGGTGCCTATGGAACCATTTGATTATCCGCGCAGCGATCCCGGCATCAATACCTTGCTGACATCCTTGCCGAACACCGACAATCTGACCCGCTTCTACTGGGCCTTGCGGCAGGCGACGGGTTATGTCGGCGTGACAACGCTCAGCGGCTCGCGCTTTACAACTGACCCCACGAAACTGGCCACGGTTCTCGACGTCCTGCATAAACGCGGCCTGATGATTTTTGATGCCAAGGTCGCGCCGCATAGCGCCATTATGGATATGGCGCGCGACATGCATGTGCCCGCCGTTGCAAACACGACGCGTATCGATCAGAACCCGTCGCCGGAAGCTATCGATCAGGCGCTTGACCAGTTGGAAAAAACCGCGCGGTTGACAGGTAAGGCCGTTGGTGTGGCCGCGCCGCTGCCCGCTGTTATCGACCGTCTGGAAAACTGGACTAAGACTTTGCCGGAACATGGCATCGCTTTGGCCCCGGTTTCAGCGATGGTGCAATGAGAGATCAGGGGTTGGTGGTCAGAGATCAGGAGCAACAATTATACTCTCTGACCACTAATTTCTGACCACTGCCATTAACTACAAAGGATCTTTTCATGACTGTAGACCCATCAACACTTCCCTACCGCCGCGGTGTCGGCCTGTGTCTGTTCAATAAACAGGGACTTGTGTTAGTGGCGGAACGCCGCGACCGGCGCGGTGCGTGGCAGATGCCGCAAGGCGGCGTGCAAAAAGATGAGATCATGCATCTGGCAGGACTTCGCGAATTAAAAGAAGAAGTCGGCACCGATAAGGCAGAGATCATCGCCTGCCTGCCGGAAAAACTCAGCTACGAATTTCCCGACTGGCTGCAATATAAAGGCGGCGTGTTTCGCGGCAAATATCGCGGGCAGGAACAATACTGGTTTGCCTTGCGTTTCCTCGGCGAGGATTCAGAGATTGATCTGTCCGGCGAGCATGAGCCGGAAAATCCGGAATTTGTCGCCTGGCGCTGGGCGCCGCTGGAAGAAACACCGAAACTGATCGTTGATTTCAAGCGACCAATGTATGAAAAAATCGCCGCCGGTTTTGCACCAATCGCAGCAGCGATTGGCCGGGGTGAAACCTTACCGGTTTGGAAGCCTTAATTTAGAATTTTACTTCAGCACCTTGGCAATACAGCCCTGTGCCAGATCATCAATCTTCTTGGGGATTTGTTGCGCGTTGCCTGCCTTGGACTGTTCGGTAGCGAGGGCGCCATAGGTTTCCAGATCCCAGTTGCGCATTTCGTTTTTTACGCAATTACAGTAGGCGGCTCGTTGCGGATTTTTCTGCGCGGTTTCACCGCCCATGCAATTCTCAAAATCCTTATCCAGGGCGAATTCCGGGATGGGTTCGGCATGGGCGCTGGCTGTAAAAATTAACAGAAGAAACAAACAGGCGATACGCAGCATGCAGGCTTACCGGGCGCAATAGAGGACGGGCGGATTAGTCTAAGTCCAAGAGGTTTACAAAATCTAAAAACCCAGAAAATCATCTTTCTTGCCAAGACTCACACTTTTTGCCACACCTGAAGAGTCAAGATGAAATTGATTTTTGGTGAAATGATGAAACTATCCCCTATCAGCTCTTTTGTTTTCGCGGCGGTTCTGGCGGGTGGTACTTTGGCTGCAGCCACTGCGCAGGCCGATAATTTGCAAACTCAGGGCCATCAGAATTACTGGGTAGTGCAGGATTTATCGCCGAACGGTAATAACGCTGCTGCTAATAATGGCGCAGCTCTTAACGCACCTCCTCCTGCCAGCAGCAATCTTTCGACCTATCCCTACGACCCACGGCTCGATCCGCAAAAAGCGCCTTACGTCACCCCAAGAGCTCGTGACCTCAAAGCCAGTAACAAAGTCATCACGCTTGGCACGCCGACCGGTTTTGAAATTGGTGCGCAGCTTTCCAGTTACCGTTACCAGGAACATCTGGTTGCCGATCAGGAGTTAATGCACATTTCCGGTCCCAGCTTTGGGGTTACATTTGACGGCAATAAATCCTACGCCAACGGCTTCTTCTGGGGCGGTGATTTCCGCGTCGCTTACGGCAAACATGACTATACTGGCGGCGACGTCGATCTCAACACAGGTATTGTGACGCCCTCAAAACATCCCGGCGAAAATGACTGGCTGGTCGAAACAAGGTTGCTTGGCGGGCATGATTTTATTTTTGACAATGCCTTTGGGAGTAATGCCAATTTTTCGCTGGCGCCTTATGCCGGTCTTGGTTTTCGTTATCTCTATAATGATGGACGCGGCACGGATGATCTGGGCGTTAAAGGTTACTCGCGCACCAGCCATTATTTCTATCTGCCAGTTGGTATAACACCACGTTTTCGCGTCACGGATTTGTCGCGCATCAGCCTCAACATGGAATATGACCAGCTGATTTACGGTTATCAGGTCAGCTTTTTGGGCGATACCATTCCGGGCGCAACAGAAGTCAATAACACGCAGCATGACGGCTACGGCATACGCGGCAGCCTGATGTATGAATGGCCAAAATGGTCAATGGGTCCCTTCTTTAATTACTGGAACATCAACCAGTCTGAATCTGCCTGCAACAATGTCGGATGCGGCTGGATCGAGCCTCATAACCAAACCATTGAATATGGCGTACAGGCTAAATACCGCTTTTAATATCCAGCGGTTTTAGTCGACCTGAATCCAGGTGGCTTCGCGGCCCTTGGAAGCAGTTTGCACTTTCATGCGTACCTTCTGTCCGGACTCCAAATGCATCAGGCCTGCACGTTGCAGAACGCTGCGATGCACGAATACATCGCGGTCGCCGTCATCTGGTGTGACAAATCCAAAGCCTTTATCCGGCTTGAACCATTTGACGCTACCCGTCATCTCAACTTCCGGACCTGTTGGCGCGGGACGGTTCGACATCTTCATGTTCATGGAATTTTGTGGCACTTCGCCCATGCCCAGGGTCTGGATAATATTCAAAACCTGACGGCCTTTAGGACCGTCGGAAATAAGTACCAGAAGCTTGGTACCTTCCGGTACATCGCGCAGGCCAGCCTGGCTGACAACCGATGAATGTAAAAAGGCATCGGAAGTTCCGTCAGCAGGAGCGACGAAGCCAAAGCCCTTGCTGAGGTTGAACCATTTGACCACAGCTTCGGTTTGGAAACCTTGATCTGAAGAAGATGCAAATGAATCGAATGATGACACAGTCCTACCCCTATGACGTTACGGGAGAGACCTTAAGCGTCCCAGACCCGTTTGTTGCAGCAAAACAAAAAAACTCAATAAAACAACTACCTAACCTAGATAACTAAAAAGCACTGAATTAGGACAAAATTAGGGCGAATTTCACTTTTTACGCCTTCAGACTTTGTTAGCTCTAAAGAGTTACCATTGGGATTGGATAACAAATCGACTGCCAAGGTCAACGGGCTATGGCCAATTCCATATCAGTTTTTTATGCGCGACAACGCAGCGCTTTTTGTCTCGCCCTGGTTGCGGGCCTATGTTTTTTGGCAACGGCTGTGCCTGCACGTGCCGATGATGGGCCCTTCGAATTCGACCGCGCTCACTGGATGTCTTTTGACCGTTACAAGGAAAAGACCAAACACGGCGCAGCGCTGCAGGAAACAAACGATACAGAAGCTTCTGCCCCTGCGGGAGATAATGACAAACCTGCTGATGCGCCGGTAGCAGGCGATAATGCGACCCCTTCCGTAACACCGCCGGGTATGGTGCCGGCGATGGCTGTCCCTACGCGGCCCATTAATATCCCCGTCATGCCCGGCTTGAATAAAGGCTATAATGTTCAGGTCAATTCGACTGAAGACGAAAAACCGCCAATCGCGCAAATTACCCATATTGATACGCAGCCAACCGTATCCATACCGGAGCGAAACTGGCAGGCACCCAAAGATGCTATCCGCCGCTCCGGCCAGCAAGATGTTGAGGGTGGTGACGGCGATAATGAGCGCCAACCCCTCAATATTCGCATGAGCTTTTTGCCTAACAGCAAAATCACGCCCGTACCAAGCCCCGAATATAAATCAAATCATGGGCGCAAGCTTGCAGCGGCAGTCGCTGCCGCCGCTCCGGAACCAGAGAAAAAAGCCGAAGTTGCTGCCTGCGCCGCTATCGATGCCTATAAAAAGAAACAGCTGGAAGCGATTGAGAGCGACCGCCAGACTCTAACCGCTTTGCAGAAAGCGATTTCCCAGATGGGTCTGCAGAAGGAACTTAACTTTATCGCCGGCGCCAACGGTGCCGTGAATCAGGCTGATTCCAGCACGGCAAAAATGGATATGCCGCCGTCCTTGGCCCAACCCGTTAAAAACTGACCTATAAATTACATGCAATTAAAATGCCAAATTTTCGTTTGGCAATAATCCATTAACTTTCGAGGCTTATTCTGTGAGGCATGGTTCTCTCGCAACGCCTCGATATACGACAGTCGCAAACTCTGGTGATGACGCCGCAATTGCAGCAGGCGATCAAGCTGTTGCAGATGTCCAATCAGGAACTCAGCGAATTTGTCGAACAGGAAGTGGAACAAAATCCGCTTCTGGAACGACCCGATTCCGATACAGACGCGGGCGTATCAGATCCCGCCCTTAGAGAACATGTTGCGACCGAACCTGAAATAGCCGTCCCCTCCGGCAATGACAGCGATCCTGCACCGCTCTCCGGCAAGGAAGTGGAGACGGCACCCACTGAAACAGAAGATGTCTGGGCGCAAGACGGGTTTTCAGGTGAAGAAAGTTTTGGCACTTCTTCCCATAATAACAGCTTCGATGACGATGAATTTTCTGCAGCACAGAATGTTGCCGAGAAACCGAGCTTGCGCGACCATTTGCTCGGACAGATTCAGGTGGATATCCTTGACCCTGGTGACCGCCTGATCGCTGCCGCCCTGATCGAATTGCTCGATGAAGCGGGCTATTTGCCTGCCGACCTTGACCTTGTGCGGGCGCAGCTAGGCGCCGACCCCAAAAATTTTGAAAATGTTATCGGCCAGCTACAACGTTTTGATCCACCCGGTATTTTTGCACGGTCTCTGCAGGAATGCCTGGCGTTGCAACTGCGCGAAAAAAACCGTCTTGATCCCGCGATGCAAACTCTATTGAAGCATCTGGATTTGTTAGCCAAACGCGAACGTAATGCCCTTATGAAACTTTGCGGTGTCGATGCAGAAGATCTGACGGGTATGATTGATGAAATCAAACGGCTCGACCCCAAACCTGCCCAGACTTTTACAGCCGATGTCGCGCCGCCTATAGTGCCGGACGTTATCCTGAGGCCTTTGCCGGGTGGCGGGTGGCATGTCGAATTGAACAGTGAGAACCTGCCGCGAGTACTGGCCAATGAACGTTATTACGCCAAGGTGCAGTCCTCAGCCCGCACCAAAACAGACAAAGAATATCTCAGTGAACGTTGGCAACAGGCGAACTGGCTGGTCAAGGCCCTTAACCAGCGCGCGACCACGATCTTGAAAGTTGCGACAGAAATTGTACGGCAACAGGACAAGTTCTTCGTCCACGGTGTGCAGCATCTAAAGCCATTGATCTTGCGCGATATCGCAGGCGTTGTGGAAATGCATGAATCCACCGTCAGCCGGGTCACCCAGCATAAATATATCGCAACGCCGCGCGGCCTGTTTGAGTTGAAATATTTCTTCACTACGGCTCTTGGCAGGTCGGATGGGGGGGAAACGGTGTCGTCGGAGGCGGTGCGTAACCATATCCGCACTTTAATTGAGGCTGAAACAGCTGACGAAATCCTGTCCGATGACCGCATTACCGAAATCCTGCGCAAAGAAGGCATCGATATCGCGCGGCGCACAGTGGCAAAATACCGGGAAGCCATGCATATTGCCTCCTCGGCCCAGAGGCGTCGACGATTTATGGGGTAGAGAATCTTTTGCAGCCTGGCATCAAAAGATTCTAAATAGACCCCAGGCATTCAAGGTAGGCTAGCTTCGCAGTCTGTTTTCGCGTAAATTCTGCTTCTTCACTTTCGATTTGGCCTTTCTCAATGGCTTTTCCCGATCCAAAGACTTCACCCGCTGGCGGCATAGCTTTCGGCAATCGCGCTGAGATCCTGCCGGGCTCGCCCTTGCCCGACCTCAATAGTGTCGGCGGTGCGGCCTACGGCGCCCATATTAAAGGCGATGCAGCGTCAGATGTCATGGCCATTCTCTGTAACGCCGGCGTCATGCCGCGCGTCGATGCTGTTACCTCCATGCGCAGTGTCAATCACCCTTCCATTTTGCGTCTGCTCGATAGTGGTGTCGTGCACTGGCCCCAAGACGATACGCATTACTACGCCTTTGCTTTCCAGCGTCCAACAGCGCCGCGCATGGTGCAGCACATCGATCAGCCGATGCTGAGCATGAGTGAAGACGCCATCAACCATTATTTCGTTTTCCCTCTCATTGGTGCGTTAGTGGAGCTGGCACGGACCGGCATGGTGCATAATGCCATCAGGCCAACGAATATTTTCTGGCGTATGGGAAGCGCCACTGCGCCGCAACTGGGGGAATGCATGTCGGCTTCCGCCGGCTTTGGCCAGCCGGCATTGTTTGAACCGATTGAACGCGCCATGAGCCAGCCGCGCGGTCGTGGCGTTGGCAGCCATCTGGACGATTGTTACGCGCTTGGCGTGACGATTGCCATGCTGGTGCTGGGCCAAAATCCCCTGCAGGGTTTGGACGATGAAGCCATCGTTAATATGAAGATCGATAAAGGCACTTTTAATGCCCTGATCGGCAATCGCCGTATATCCGCTTCGCATGTTGAATTATTTCGCGGCTTACTAAGCGATGATGCGCGCCAGCGCTGGAGTCCTACAGACCTTGAACAATGGACGCATGGACGCCGCCTGACGCCAAAAAACAGCGACGTCGGACGTCGCGCTGCACGTCACATTGATTTTGAAGGAAAAGAATATTGGCAGGTCCGGCCTTTGGCTGCGGCCATGGCCGCCAATGTAGCCGCCGCCGCCCAGATGGTTGAAAGTGGTGGGCTGGATAAATGGATTCGACGCGCCCTGGGCGATGATGACCGCGCCGCCGCGCTGGAAGAAGTAAAAACTGATTTAAAGGAAGAAGGCGGCAAAATAACCAATTACGAAGACCAGCTGGTGACCCGTTGCTGCATCGCGCTCGATCCACAGGGGCCTATCCGTTACCGGGGACTGTCGTTAATGCCTGCAGGCATCGCCGACATGCTGGTGGATGCTTCGCTGACGGGTAACCATCTTCAGGCTTTGTCTGAAATTATTTCCAACAAGCTCGTGACCCTGTGGGTCGAAATGCAGAAGGACGCGAAGGTCGAGCTGGTGCCGCTTGCGCAGCAATATGAACGGATGAGCGGCATCATCGAAAAAAGCAGCCTTGGCAATGGCGTCGAACGCGTCATTTACGAATTGAATGACGGCTTGCCCTGCCTCAGCCCCTTTTTGCGGGCGCAGTATGTCATGACCGCCAAAAATTTGTTACCGGCGCTGGAACGCGTAGCTACTTCAGGCAACAGGCCCCACGAACCGATGGACCGGCACATCGCCGCCTTTCTGGCGGTGCGTGACCGGCGTAGCGACGGCGCTTTCTCTGCGCTTTCAAGCCAGGACGGAACCAAGCGCGCTTCCGCGCTTCTGACACTCTACAGCGGATTGCAAAATCGTTATGGCCCTGACGCGTTGCCCGGCATTGGGCAATGGCTGTCGCCGCTGCTGGAACCCCTCGTGCATCGTTTTCTGGGCAAGGCTTTGCGTGACAAATTACAAAATCTGCTGCGCGAAACGGCAACCCGCGGCGATCTGACAGCCCTGTCGCGTTTGGTCGATGACCCCAACCGTATCGAGCAGGACCAGCAGCAGTTCCGCGCGGCGCGCATGCTTTACCTCAATATCATGAAGGAAATTGCGCATCTGGAAAACAAACTGGCGCACCGCGATGCCGTCATTCGCAATACCGGCAAACCGATGGCCGCCAGTCTTAGCAGCTATCTTGCGATTGTTTTTGTAATGCTGGCGATATTGCGCGCAATATGGCAAGGCATTTCAGGAAGTTTGATGGGATAGATGGCAACCGCAAAAACAGATAAAGCACCTGCTGCCGCTGCCGCACCGCCCAAAAAGAAAGGCGGCAAGATTGGCTTCTTTCTTATCGTTATCCTTTTTGCCATGGCCGCGCCCTTTATTATGCCGACGCTAACGTTGGTGTTGGTGGGTATCATGCCTACTTTTATCTGGCTTATCATCGATACCGATCCGCAGAAATCATCAACCGCTTCTATCGGTGCCATGAATTGCGCGGGTCTTACGCCTTTTATTATCGATCTTTGGGTCAAGGGCCAGACGATGGAAAACGCGGTTCATATTTTGCGCGAGCCCAATAATTGGCTGGTTATTCTGGGGTCAGCAGGTATCGGCCAGCTGATCGTTTTTGCCGTGCCGCCGATGATGGCGTCGCTGACGTTAAACCAGGCCGAAGCGCGGCTCAAAATCCTGCGGCATAATCTGGAGCAGCTGAAAAGCAGTTGGGGTCCGGATGTGGCCACGACAAAACCGCTGGATAAGATCATCAAGGGTGAATGATAGGAATTACTGGCGCAAACCCAAAAATCTTTTCGCCGTACCTATAGGGCCAAATATCTTTCTAACGGATGGGACCCTTGTTGTTGTTTGTTTCCATCCGCGTTTAAAGTCATCTTTTGCTTTGGCGCGCGTTTTGAGGTCGATCATCCAAGTCATTCCCCCTAGGATGTTTCGGCGCGCGGCGCTTAGCTTTTTTGCATCAATAAGTCTAAACTTAAGCAAGGGATGATAAATCTTTTCCAGAAGCTGAATTCTTGTAAGGGTGTTTGAATCGATGATGCCTTGACCCATATTATGTGCGACTCGATCATGGGAGTCTGAATCGAGAGGCTCCTCTTGTCCCTCTAGTTTTAAGCCATCTAAAAAGCGATTAAATAACTGCTTCTGGTTTTCCGTGAGTTTTTGAGTATGAATTATATTCGCCAGCGCGATTGACTGTTCAGTTTTGGGGCCTTTGGCAAAGCATTCGTACAAAATCTTTGTGTGGGGTACAGAAAGTACGCCTTCTGTCTCGGACAACGCTGCCTGAATGTATACATTTGGGTCTTTAACTGCACCCGTCTCTACCAGATACCCTAGAATAACCTGGAAAGTTTCTGGCGATTTACGAGTAGCAGCAGCCACTTCTCCAATAATAGCGACCTGTTTGCCAATCCCTTTAATTTGTTGGGGAACAACTGCACCACGTGAAAGAATCATGAATTGCGGCAACGTATGCGCCAGTATCTGCGCCGCCTTTAGTGCTCTATCGTTCTGTGGCTTTCCGTTATTATCCTGAAGACAAATAACCACTAATTTGCAGATATTTTCTTTTTGCCTAGCGTCTAGTTCTTGCACGAAGTCTGGTTGGTTGATGATGTGGTCGCGTACCAGCGAAGTTGGGCTATGGGCCGCAATACCGAGGATGCGGCCAAGAAGTTCAGATCTTAATTCTGCTACTGACCTTTGGCCGGATTCATTATGAGCTTTTCTTTTACGGACACTGTCAAATGCAATGCACAAGGCCTCTTCAAGCTTGTGAACACGTTCATCAGTAGTTACGCCGCATTTGGTAAGTTCCTGTTCAAACTGCAGCAGAAGTTGAGTGCAGATACCTTTATCATCAGTTGTCAAACTCCAGAGCAAATCTGCTGGGTTCAATATTAATCGTTCAAAATTAGACGGCATTTTTTTCAACTCAAACCAATGACCTAATATAAATCACTTATAGAAAGATATTTGGATTAAAGGCAAATGGCTTATTAATTGCGCGCCAGTTAACCAAACAAGTTATTTAATTTGCTTGGTAAGGAAACCTAGCCTTCGATCAGGAGGCCTTCTTTTTCGGCGGCCTGCTTGATGTTTTTCTGAAGTTTTTCAAAGGCGCGGACTTCGATCTGGCGGATGCGCTCGCGGCTGACCCCAAAACGTTGCGACAGATCTTCCAGTGTCGCCGGGTTTTCTTCCAGCCTGCGGGCCTCGATGATATTGCGCTCGCGCGGGCTGAGGCCTTGCATGGCGCGGGTCAGGAGGCGGTGACGCTTATCGGTTTCCTGCGCTGCGCCCAGTACGACATCGGCGCCTTCGCTTTTATCGACCAGCCAGTCCTGCCATTCACTGCCGCCTTCGTCATCGCCGCGCACGGGCGCGTTTAGCGACTGATCACCACCGCCCAGCATGCGGCGGTTCATATTGATGACTTCTTCTTCCGGCACATCGAGGCGCTGCGAGATATCGCTGACCTGCTCGGCGGAAAGATCGCCGTCGTCGATTGCTTTCATCTGGCCCTTCAGGCGGCGCAAGTTGAAAAACAGTTTTTTCTGCGCTGCCGTGGTGCCGATTTTCACCAGCGACCAGGAGTGCAAAATATATTCCTGAATGGAGGCCCTGATCCACCACATGGCGTAAGTGGCGAGGCGAAAGCCGCGTTCCGGATCGAAACGTTTAACTGCCTGCATCATGCCGACATTGCCTTCGGCAATCAGGTCAGCGAGCGGCAGGCCGTAACCGCGGTAGCCCATGGCAATTTTGGCGACAAGGCGCAGATGGCTGGTGACAAGCCTGTGCGCGGCATCGAGGTCGTTATGCTCTTTCCACGATTTGGCGAGGATATATTCCTCGTCCTTTTCGAGCATGGGAAATTTTTTAATCTCGCGCAGATAGAGGGCGAGATTACCTTCGCCCTTCAGGGCTGGGAGGGTACGCATGGGAACGCTCATAAAGCTATCTTTAGCATGATATGCGGCGAGAATGTGACTCTGAATAAGTCGCTGAAATAGCTAATTATTTCGCTTTCAGGCGGCGCAGGGACCTCAGCAAATCCGCCATATCGCGCGGCAATGGGGCATTAAATTGCATCACTTTTTCACTGCGCGGGTGGATGAATTGCAGCTGCATAGCATGCAAAGCCTGACGCGGGAATTTTTGAATTTTCTTGGCGTCCTCGCCGGGGCGGTTGCGCCCACCGCCGTAAACCGCGTCGCCAACGACAGGATGTTTGATGTAAGACAAATGCACGCGGATCTGATGTGTGCGTCCGGTCGAAAGCTTGCATTCCACCAGACTGGTCAGGCCATTAAAACTTTCCAGAACCTTGTAATGTGTCAGTGCGGGTTTGCCTTTACCGGTCACCGCCATTTTAACGCGGTCGCGCGGATGGCGGCCGATCGTGCCTTCGATACTGCCGACCAGCGGAACGGGTTCGCCCCAGACAATAGTCTGATAGGTGCGGCTAAGGCTGCGGTCGGCAAATTGTGCGGTGAGCGCCTGGTGCGCGAGATCATTTTTGGCGACGACCATCAAACCACTGGTGTCCTTGTCCAGACGGTGGACGATGCCGGGGCGCGCCACGCCGCCGATGCCGCTCAGACTCTTGCCGCAATGCGCAAGCAATGCGTTGACCAAAGTCTGGTCACGGTTACCGGGGGCAGGATGCACGACCATGCCTGCGGGCTTGTTGATGACCAGCAGATCTTTGTCCTCAAAAACAATGTTCAGATCGATATCCTGCGCTTCCGGCTCAGCGGCGGTTGCTGGCGGGATAGTGACTGTATAGCTATCGCCAAGCTTTGCCTTGTGGCTGGCATCCTTGACCGGTTTGCCGTTTAGGCTGACCTCGCCCTGCGCCACTAAAGACTGCAGCCTGACGCGGGACAGGGCCGGAATTTGTTCCTCCAGCAGCAGCGTTAAAGCCTTATCAACGCGCTGGCCTGCCATAGCTTCGGTAATTGTGACCTGCAGGATTTGGGGGCGGGGCGGGGCGGGTGTTTTAGGTTTTTTGCGGGCTGGCGGCATGAAGAGGGCTTTTCCAAACAAGAATTTAAGGATTAAAGGCTAAAATTGCACCTTGCCCAGTTTACGGGCACAAGCTTATACATAAAGCACCTTATTACACTTTCCGGGAGTTACCCATGCGTTTTCTGGCCGTCGCCGTTCTTGGAATGACACTGTTGGCCGTGCCTGCGATGGCTGCTATGCCAGCCAGCCAAGGCGGCGGAGCTGCAGGTAATAACGGGACAGCAGGCCATGTTTTTGGCAAGGCTTTTTGTTCTACTTCTGTTGCTTGCCCCGAAAGCAGCGCCAATACTTCTTCGGCTGATTACGCAGTTGCCGGCAATGCTTGCATGCACGAACAATTTGGTTATGCGTCCATCACCGAGTTTTTTAATGATCATTATGGCTTGGATAGGAATGGTTGCCTGACAACCAATTCACATGCTTTAGCTTCTACTACGGCTCCAGGTTCTGCAGAACTTTCGCCGCAATGCTGCGTTGTTCACAAGACGGATGACGTCTGCATCTTCCGCTGTATGCTTGTCTCGATGTAAGACTATTTGTCTTTCGAACGCGTAGCTTCGAGTTTCTCCAGACGTTCCTGTTGAGTGGTCAGTTGCTGACGTAACTCATCATTTTCTTTTTTGAGTTCCTGAACCGCGCCAATCAGGGGCGCGACAATGCCCATATAATTGACAGATTTCATCCCGTCGCCTTTGGTGACAAGCACCGGGTAAATTTTCTCGATATCCTGAGCAATAACGCCGAGGCTATCCGTATTATCTGATTTAAAAGTAAAAGAGACGGGCTGAAGCTTGAGCACTTTTTCTAAAGAATCCAAAGGTGACAAAGGTTCAATATTCTTCTTTAGACGGCGGTCAGATTGATAGAGAAATCCTTGCGCATATAAACTCTTGGCGTTCAGGATATCCGTAACGTTTAAAGTCCCTTGGACATGCAAGCTGGCTTGGCAAGCCGCAAAGGTTGGGTCAGCGCAGAAAGTGGCGGCATTATCTAATATTTTCAGAATTGGGTTTGCGGTAGCGCCACTTGTATCGCCTGAAAATCTGACACCGTTCGTCGTGGCTAGTCCCGAAATTGTACCGTTAGCTAAATTGATCGTGCCGGCATTCAGGTTAAAGGTGCCACCGCCCATGTCGATAGGTGCGTTGTTCATCGTAATGCCACCAGGGCCACCGCCAACAACTATGGAACCCCCATTCATGTTCAACGGACTACCTGCCATATTGATGGAGCCACCACTGGACTGCATATTAAGTTTAGCGCCCGCCATATTAATATTAGTGGCACCAGTTGTAGGAGGCGTTGCAGCATACGGACCCATATTAAGATCCTGGTTGTTTAAATATAAAGCCGTACTCATCGTATTGTAGGTAAAACTATTGTCCCCTGTTATGTGGTTACGGGCCAGCCAGTTCAGGCCAGCGCTTTGCTCTGGGGCAACGTAGGTGCGTGAGAAAACATAGCCACCATTAGGGGCTGCACCATAACCATAAGTCGTAATGTCAACGGCCCATGTTCCATAAGAACCGCAGCCGGATTTAAGTGGAGTCCCAGTCCCCGTTTGCGCATCGCACACGGAATTAGCGTATATGAATCCGCCATCACCACCGATGGATGCAGAAATACGGCCACCTGATGAATCAGGAATAATGTCGCCCCCAAGTGTCGCCACGGTAAACGAATAAGTGACGGGCGCAGTGCCTGCCACTGTGCTATCTCTCAGAATACGAATGCCATGTAATCCGGTTGTGCCTGAGACGGTATCAAAAGTTTGGCCATAAGAGTTTGCAGTAGCGGTTGAGAAACCCGGAGGTAGTAGTTGGCACCATTTTGTTGATGCATTCGGCGATCCCGGAGTTGCAGCATTCATACCCGCTAAATTGGTATCAGTACTACAGTTGGGCGTGCCCGCACCAACCGAAGGCAAAGGTAGATAAAAAGATGTGGGTGGGGAAGTAACAGGACAGTTAACATTTCCGCAGCCAGTATTGTTCGCTGTCATAAACGCTTGCCCCTCAGGCGATGCCAGAAAAGCTTTTACCGCGTTGATAATTTGCACTTGAGAACTAGCCGCTGATTGGTCGCGCAGCTGCTGGTTGCCGCCAGACATCAATCGCCACAAGCCGCCGAATAAAACACCGGCCACACCAAGGACGATTGCAAGTTCGATAAGGGTAAAACCAAGAGCCCCAATGCGCGAACGAGGTTTTTTGAAGGGGGAGATTTTAAACATGGTGGCTTCCTCGGTTTCTAATGCTAAGGCAAATTTGATCCTGCGTTCTCTTATAGACCATCAGGCGTTCCTATAATTCCGACTGCGCCATTGGCATTTTGAAGTATGGTGGGGCTGAAATCTGATGGAAGTGTATATTGAAAACCGCTTGTGGCAAGATGCTTTGCACTATCAATACTACCAAATGATTCAGCGGCAGCGCCTGCATGGGCTAGCTGTCGTAAAAGATCTGTAGCCGTTATGCCGATATTATTGCCGCTGGCCAGTTGTAAGAATCCTGGCGGCGGATTAGCGCCTGAGATTTGGGCCGCGGGCACAAAAGTAACCACGAAGTTGCCGCCGGTTAGAGTATCCTTATATAACACAGAATAAAATTGGTAATCAAAAGTATCGTAGAGCTGTTTGCAGCCGTTAGAGGTAAATGCACCTGTAATAGCTCCACAGCCGTTGATATCTGTGCGGGTGCATCTGGCTGGTAAATGGACGCACTGCGTCGTGTAGGTACCTGCCGCTGTTTTATAATTGATCAAATTTGGCGTTGTGGCGTTATCTGTGATCGTTCCGCCGCCAGGGTTAATCGCTGTACCCACCAGCGCCAACGGTGTTTGACCTGCCATGTAAACGGGAGAGGGGCATGGAACGATAGTGGTTCCCGGTATTGGGGCAAAAGTCAGTCTACAACCGTTTGTTTGTAATGGCGTATAAAGCGGTCCGGCAGTATTAATAATACTTGCTGCCATGGAAAGTGCAGCGGTGTGCCACTGCATCATCGCGACGCCGACACTGTTTTGATGGGCGGCAAAGCGCGAAGTCTGCAAACCAAGAATTTGCGCGTAAATACCCATCACGCCGATCATCAATGTCGTAAAAACCAGCAAATACATTTAGAATTCAAATCCTTTGGGTGGCAGCTTAGCATAAGACGCTATTATGGCGTAGAAGATTTGCGCCTTCCTTAATACTCTCTTTAATGCTCTCTTTGTTTTTTCGGCCGGTATGGTTAGAAAAGAGTTAACAAAGAGCAGTTAACAGATAGAAGCCTCATGATTGATCTTAAACAACATATTCGCGGTATTCCTGACTTCCCCAAGCCGGGCATCTTTTTCTATGATATCGGCACTTTACTAGCGCATAGCGGCGCATGGCAGGAAACCGTCAAGCGTCTGGCCGACCATCTGCGGCCCTTAAAACCGGACGTTCTGCTGGGTATTGAATCGCGCGGTTTTCTGGTGGCCGCCCCTTTGGCAACCCAGCTAAACACCGGCTTTGTCATGGTACGCAAAAAAGGCAAATTGCCGGGCGCGACGGTTTCACATTCCTATGACCTTGAATATGGCAGCGACACAATTGCGGTTCAGGAAGATATGCTGAAACCCGGTCAGCGCGTAGTTATATGCGATGATCTGCTGGCTACGGGCGGCACGGCAGCGGCGGCTGTGACTTTGGCGCGCAAAATGGGTGCCGAGGTTATTCACGCCGCCTTTATCATCGAACTGGCTTTTCTGAATGGGCGTAAAAAACTGGATGTACCGGTGACCAGCCTTGTCAGCTATGACGAATAAACTTTAACAGCACGAGCAATCATGTCGAAAAAAACCAAGGATATTTTCCTGACCGACTACACCGTACCGTATTTTCTGGTTAAAACTGTCGCGCTCGATATCGATATTCAGGCCGATCACGCTAAAGTTTCGTCAAACCTTGATATCCGTCGCAACGGCAAAAGCAAAAATAAAAAAGCGCCGCTGGTCCTGCAGGGCGAGACGCAAAAGCTGCTCAGCGTCAAAGTAAATGGCAAGGAGCTGAAACCCAAAGATTACCGTTTGACGGAACACTGCCTCACGATTTTACAGATGCCGGATCGCGCCAGGCTGGAAATCATCAGTACGCACAGCCCTTATAAAAACACGGCGCTTAGCGGGCTTTATGCCTCGGGCACAATGCTCAGTACGCAATGCGAAGCGGAAGGTTTTCGCCGCATTACCTATTATCTGGACCGCCCGGATGTAATGGCGAAATTTACCGTCACCATCCATGCCGACAAGAAAAAATATCCGGTGCTGCTGGCTAACGGCAATCTGATTAAATCAGGGGCCGAAGGTAAGGGTAGGCATTTTGCGATCTGGGAAGACCCACATCCCAAGCCTTGCTACCTGTTTGCGATGGTGGCCGGCACGCTCGATAAAGTCAGTAGCCGCTTCACGACAAAATCAGGCCGCAAGGTGCTGATCGAAATTTATACGGAACCTGGCCGTACCGATGAAACCGGCTTTGCCATGACGGCCATCAAGAAGTCGATGAAGTGGGACGAGGAAAGATTTGGCCTCGAATATGATCTCGACCGCTTCATGATTGTGGCTACGCCTTTCTTCAATATGGGGGCGATGGAAAATAAGGGCCTCAATATTTTCAATGACGCCTGCGTTCTGGGCCGTTTTGATACAGCGACTGACAGCACGATTTCGTTCATCGAACGCGTTGTCGCGCACGAATATTTTCATAACTGGACCGGCGACCGCATCACCTGCCGCGACTGGTTTCAGCTCAGCCTCAAAGAAGGGCTGACCGTTTTCCGGGAGCAGGAATATTGCGGCGACGTCCATTCTGTCCCGGTAGAACGTCTGGAAAGCGTGCGGGATTTACGTCGTGCGCAGTTTGCCGAAGATGCAGGCGCTATGTCGCACCCCGTTCGGCCCGACCGTTATCAGGCGATAGATAATTTCTATACCTCCACGGTCTATGACAAGGGCGCAGAAGTCGTGCGCATGATCCAGACGTTGGTTGGTAAGCAGGGCTTTAACCGTGGCATGGCGCTCTATGTCAAACGCCATGACGGGCAGGCTGTTACTTGCGACGATTTTGCGCGCGCGATGGCGGATGCCAATAAAATCGACCTGAAACAATTTATGCTATGGTACAGCCAGGCCGGAACGCCGGTGCTGGATGTCAGCAGCTCTTATGACGCTAAGGCAAAGAAACTCCAGCTTACCGTCAAGCAATCCTGCCCGCCAACAGCGGGCCAACCCAAGAAAAAGCCGATGCATATTCCGTTTGCCGTCGGATTGCTGGATGACAAGGGCAGGGACCTGATCGGCACGCGCGTGCTGTCGTTGAAGAAACCGGTTGAGAAATATGTTTTTGAGAATATCAAAACCAAACCGGTTCTGTCCCTGCTGCGCGATTTTTCTGCGCCGGTAAGACTGAATTACGATGCGTCGGACGCGGATCTTTTGTTCTTGCTGGCGCATGACGGTGATCCCTTCAATCGTTGGGAAGCAGGCAACAAGTTGTTGACAAAATATTTGCTGGCGGCGGCGGCACAGAAGCCTGCAGCATCCAAAACCCTGCAAACATTGATCAAAGCGCTGGGGCAGGTTCTGAATGACCCCAAGCTTGATCCCGCTTTCAAGGCGATGAGTCTCGTTTTGCCGAGTGAAGGCGAACTTGGCCTTGCCATGCGTGCGGCCGGGCAGTTGATCGATATCGACGCGCTTTATGCCGTGCGTAAAGCTATGGTTCTGCAAATCGGAACCACGCTCCGTGATGATTTCCAAAAAATGCATGACCATTTATCCAAACTTGGCGAGCAGGCGACGGACGGCGCAAGTATGAACAAGCGCAGCCTGAAGAACTTGTGCCTTGCTTATTTGGCGGTGAGCGAAGATGAGAAAGCATTGAAACAGGTTTTCAAACAGGCAACGACATCCAAAAATATGACAGACCAAATTGCGGCGCTGAATATTCTTGCGGAAACCAACTCGCCGTTGCGCGCAAAAGCACTGGCGCATTTCGAAAAACGCTGGAGAAAAGTTCCAACAATCATGGATAAGTGGTTTGCGGTGCAGGCTTCGGCCAAACATACGGATGTTTTGGCCCATGTGCAGAAACTGATGAAGCATCCGGCCTTCGATATTAAAAATCCGAACCGCGTCTCGGCGTTGATCGGTGCTTTTGCCGGTAACGGGCTGGGCTTCCACGCTGCCGATGGTTCGGGCTATAAATTCGTTGCAGAAATGATCGCCAAAATCGATCCACTCAACCCGCAACGCGGCGCAGGTCTGTGCAAGGTTTTTGCCCGCTGGCGCGATTATGATGCAAAACGTCAGCAACTGATGCAAAAACACCTCCGCACTCTTGCAACGCAGCATAGATTATCAGCCAACAGTTCCGAGATCGTAACAAAAAGCCTTAAAGCTTAACAGCTATCTTTAGCTTGCCATTTAGCGCGAGGTAAGGAAAACTGCGGGTCCCTTCAACATTTCTATGGGTTTCCCATGTCGCCTCTGATGTCACGTTCACTTGGTTTACTGGTTCTGGCTCTCGGTCTGGTGTCCTTTACGCCCGCTCGCGCCGAAGCGCCGGTTAAACAGCCTGACCTGATTTCATTTGAAGGCGGCTATTTCGATTTCGACAAGAGCGAGAAAAACAAGCAATCCGGCGACATCCGCGCCGAATATCGCTGGGGCCTGTCGATGCTTCCTTTGATTTCGCCCTACTTCAACAGCTGGGATAAATATGTGCAGTTCCATCCCTATGCCGGTCTGGAAGTAACAACCTTAGGCGCTCTTTATGGTTCGGGTGGCTGGGCAATGGATGGCTATATTGGCCGCCATGGCATCTTCACATGGTCAGAAGGCGTTGGCCTTTATAATGCCGGTGATATGACGACTTTGGGTTCGGTAGTTGAATTCCGCTCGCAGGCCGAACTTGGCTATCGCTTTGATAATGAAATGCGTTTGACCGGCCAGATCAGCCACATATCGAATGCCGGCCTGACCAAACGTAACCCCGGTGCGGAAATCGTTGGCGTCTATTTCCACGTACCAACCAGCATGTTCTGCAACCGTTAATTGCAGCCAAAAAGCATAGAGTTTTTATGGGCTCTTGCCCCATTAAGGATGGTGAGTAAGCTTGGATGAAATTCATTTTTCACTCCAAGTTTACTCATTAACTTTAATTGGTGATATCCCATGACGACTGAGACAACGGATCAACAAGCCAAAATCTATCCTTTCACTGAAAGACGCCGCAATCTGGAACGTCCTGTGCCGCAGTTCTTATCGGTTTTGATCAATCTGGCCTTGATCGGCATTATCGCCATCCCTTTTTTATGGGCCGTTCTTTCCAGTCCCCAATCACCCGGCCATTTTATTGAAAGATGGTTCCATTCCCTGCGTGACCGTGAACAGTCAAGTTGGCACCAGCTGTTCGATAAAGATGCGCAGGATGACCGTCATCTTAAACTTAATCAGGCGGTGAGCCGCGTTGAAACAGCTTTCAAAAAACCCATTCTTGATAAAAGTGAAGTCGACCATATGGTCGATGATCTGAAAACCGCGCGTCAGGAAGTCCAGCAAAGCGTCTCAACTTATGTTGAAGGCAATAGTGCGGATCATAAAGCGCCTAACTAAGCTGATTTTCAGTCTTTCCTCCGAGAACAAATGATCCAGTAAAACGGCAATTCTTGCCTTTGCCGGGTTTATGAGTCTTCTCAAAGGCTTAGGAGCGTTTAGAAATACATTTTATATCAAAGGCTTAGATTTTGGCACGAAGCTTGCTCCATAGCTCTTGGCATTACAGGCATTCCTTACAAAAGGATGCCACCAACCAAGAGGTGTATTCATGTCTTCGCTTTTCTCAGCTCTCACAGTTGCCGTCGGTGGTCTTACAGCGCAGTCCGAAGCGCTCGGCAATATTTCTGATAACCTTGCCAACTCCCAAACCACGGGCTTCAAGAGTATCGGCACCCAGTTCGAAGATCTGGTAACCGTATCAAACGCCAGCAGCAATAATCCTGGCGGCGTACGCGCAACGCCTTCTTACCAGAACGATGTGCAGGGTAACATCACCTCATCGGCAACAACGACATCGCTGGCGATTTCGGGGCAGGGCTTCTTCCCTGTGGAAACCACAGTTCAGAATGCCGATGGTTCAACCAGCTTCACCGGCAGCCAATATTACACGCGCCAGGGCGATTTTACGCTCGATAAAAACGGCTACCTCGTTAACGGCTCCAACTATTATCTGCAAGGTTATACCATCTCCGCAACGGGTGTTGTCGATCAGTCATCGACGGCGCCAATTCAGGTATCGGCGCTGCTCAACAATCCAGTTGCATCAACCTCGGCTACCTACGATGCCAACCTGCCCGCGTCGCAGACCACCAATTACCAGTCATCGCCGTCAGTTAAGAAGATTTATGACGCGCTGGGCAACACCTATGACATGTCCTTTACCTGGACCAAGACAGGAACCAACGCATGGAGTCTTTCAGTCGATGTAGCTAACGGTGTGCAAACGACAGGGACGACCGTTTCCGGTGGCGTGACTTCGACTACGATTACGACTACCGATAAGTCAATGACGATCCCGTTCGTTTTTAATAGCTCAAGCAATACCGGTACGGTTCAGACTATCGGGGGCGGCCCCGGTTCTAGCGGCTCTGGCTTCACGGTTATCGATAACACACAAGCTGCGGAAAATAAGGCCCAGATATCTTTCAGCCTTCACTTCCCCGGCTCGCAAGCGCAGACAATGACAGTGAACTTTGGCGATTATAATGCCGCCACTGGTCTGACGCAATTTGGCGGCACCACCGCCGGTACGACAGTCTCAGTATCGGATTTCACGCAAAACGGATTGGCCAGCGGTGCCTTCAGCAACCTGTCGATTAATGACAGCGGCATTGTCTCGATCAACTATAACAACGGCAGTACACGCCAGATTGCGCAGATACCGTTGGTTCAGTTCTACGCGCAGGATCAGTTGCAGCGTGTCTCCGGCGGTGCCTATCAGGCAACCCTGGCTTCTGGCTCGCCACGTATCGGTCAGGCAGGAACAAACGGCGCGGGTACGATCTCCAGCAGTTCGCTGGAATCTTCCAACGTCGATATCGCGACGCAGTTCACCAATATGGTGCAGGCGCAGCAGATATATTCCGCCAACGCCAAAGCGATCACCACGATCAACGGCATGCTGACGACGATTATCAATACCGTTCAGTAGGCGGGTTTGAAGGAGAATGAAATCCAATGTCGCTCCAGTCTGCCCTTAGTATCGCCCTTACTGGTCTACAGACCAGTTCAGCGCAGATACAGCTGTCTTCGGCCAATATCGCTAATGCGCATACCGCTGGTTATACGAAAAAAACGGCGGTTGTAGATTCGATTATTTTGGGCAACCAGTCGGCTGGTGTAAACATTGCCAGCTACCAGCGCGCCAGCGACACCGGCCTGACAAATGCCCTGAACAGTTCGACATCATTAGCGGGCCTTACCAACACATCCTATAATTACCTGACGCAGGTTCAGTCGATACTGGATGCAAGTTCGGATAATCCTGCGCTGTCATCGGCGATCAGTAATTTCCAGACTGCATGGACTGCGTATTCGACCGCGCCGGAAAGCACAGCGGCTCAGCAAACCGTTATTTCAGCCGGAACGACGCTTGCCAGTGCCATTAAGACAATATCATCAAAAGTAGCCTCTCTGGCGATCCAAGTGCAGAACGATACCGCCAGTACATTATCTACTTTAAATAATGACCTTGGCCAGCTGCAGACGATCAATAACGAAGTCATCAGCGCTCAATCTTCGGGCCAGCCGATTGCTGACCTGCAGGACAAGCAGGATCAGCTGGTTCAGTCAATCTCTACCATGACCAGTGTTGTCGTCATGCATCGCGATAATGGATCTATTGCACTTTACACGCCCGGCGGTACGCCGCTTATAGATGGCGACGCAGAAGTTTTTGGTTTAAACGGCGGTGTTATTACCAGAAGTTCCGGCCAAAATGTGACTTCCAGTTTAACGGGCGGCAGTATTCAGGCGGAAGTCAATTTCGCGGATACCAGCAATGCTGCAGCAATAAGCACTGATCCTGGAACCGGCGTTATCGCTAAACTACAATCACAATTGACCAAACTGGTCGATGCTTTTACCAACAGTTCGGGCAGCACCGCTTCTCTTTTTGGTGCGGCTTATTCAAGTGCCGTGACTGCATCGACGGCTTCCGGAAGTTCTCAGAGTGCTTCGACTGTTGCTAGCAGCTTCTTTACAGTCACTAATGACGGATCAGGTAATCCCGATGTCAGTACCTTCAATGTTAAATCAACTTTGCTGAACGGAACGAATGTTTTGCCGCAAACGGGCGCGGCAGCCATTTCAAATAGCTTTACCGCCACGGCGACCTACACAGCTAGCGGGCTTGCGGCTAACAATGTCACATACGCGCAGTTGGGAACCGCCATTTTATCGAACTTCCAGCAGGCCGCCAACACGCTGCAGGCGTCGAGCACGGATGCGACCACACAGCAATCCTATTACCAAAGCACTTTCAGCAATACGACTGGTGTCAATATCGATAACGAACTTGTGAATTTAACGGCATTGCAAAGCGCTTATGCGGCTTCAGCGCATGTCATCAGCACTATCCAGGCGATGCTGACCGCGCTGGAAAATACCATACAATGAACAGTAGTTTAAAGAGGTTACCGTCATGACCAGCATTAGCAACCTCGGTATTCAGCAGATTTTGACATCGCAATTGCTAAGTCAGCAATCAACGCTGGCGCAGTTGAACGAACAGTTGGGCACCAACAAACAACATTCCAACCTGACGGATTATAGTCCGGCGGATGCGCATAATCTGATGGATTTCCAGAACGCCGTAAACCAGCGTCAAACTTACCTTGCGTCGATAAATACGGTGCAGTCACGGATGTCAGTTTACGACTCGACTATGACCGATATCGAAAAGATCGCGTCGCAGGCGCAGGCGCTCACCTCGCAAAATACCGTGCTTGATACGACGAAGATCGCCAGCATTGCAGCACAGGCAACGACCTACCTTCAACAGATGGGCGATGACCTCAATCAACAGGTGAGTGGCCGTTATATCTACGGCGGAACCCGTTACTCATCAGCTCCGGTCAGGGATTTGACGACGCTCAGTGCCATTACCCCGCCTTTTACAGCCAGCACATCGCCAACACTGCCGGATTACAGCACGGCCTATTCGACAGCCAATTCGTTCACTATCAACAGCACACCGACCGGCAATTTCAAGGTCGGCAATTCTTACGTCCAATGGAGCGATATTGCGGCAGGCACCGTCACCAATGTCTATGTCAACGGAGTGGCTAATCCCGTAACCGTTACCGGCCTGACATCGCCAGCGACAACACCGACGCAGCTTGCAGACAATCTGCAAAAAGTGATTACACAGACGTCGGGATCAATCGCTGATTTCGCGGGCCTAACGGCTTCGGCCAGCACAAACCAGGTCACGTTTGGATATGCTGGCAGCCTTACTGGCATCACACCGACAACGGGTGCCAGCAGCAATATTACCTGGGCCGATGGAACGGACGGCACTTCTACCGAGAATATGGCGACAACGGATGCCGCTTCTTTTACTCAAGATACGGCAAACATCGATAATGGTTATAGCCTGACTTATGGCGTTACCAGTAATGATCCGGCTTTTCAGCAAGTAATCGCAGGGCTGAGACTGATTCGTCAGGCCTCACAGACAGGCGTAAGCGCAGCTACCTATAATACCGATATGCAGCAGGCGGGAACTTTACTTACCCAGGGTTTGGCGGCGCTAAGGACCATTCATTCTACTGTTGCAAATAATGTCAGCACATTAACCAATCAAACCACACTCCAGAATGCAGATATAAACGCCCTTCAGAGCCAGCTCGACAATGTGCGTTCGGTTGATATGACAACAGTGGGCACGGAACTGTCGCTTTTGCAGACCCAGTTATCGGCATCCTATTCGGCGACGGCCAGCCTCGAACAATTAAGCATTCTCAAATATCTGTAAGAAAGGTAAGATACCATGACGGCTAATATCAACATTCCCTTAAGTTTCGGTTCAGACCTATCAGACAACTCAGGAAGGAGTCCTGCCATGAATTCTCACATTGCATCTAATCCCATTTCCCTTAGTTACGTTGCGGCCCTGCGTGGCGTTAAACCCCGCCACCCCGGCGAGGCTTTTGCCTATGCCGATGTCGCCTGTGCCGATCCTGAGTTGCTCAGCTGCCTTGCCGCCAGCAATCCCGAAGGTAAGTTCTACGGAATTGTAGCGGATGAGACTGCACGTTCTGCTGCCGCGGAAAATGCCAGATTGCATGGCGTGTCCAACATCACTTTTTTCAGTGGTGCTGCAGGGATGAACGCTCTGCCATCGCTCAATTACCTTTGCTGCGACGAAAGCAAAAAGCCGCTCAGCGCTGTTGCGCGCCAGACATTGTTTGATCTGGCCCAGAAACTGCTGCAACCGGGCGGCCTGTTTCAATATACCTACCGCGCTTATGACAAGGCCGACGGCGCACTGCGCTTTCTGGTACGTGAATTGGCGCCTGAAATGAATGCCGAACAGGCAGCTACATTTCTGAAAGAGTTGAAAACGCTGGGTGCGCAGCATCTGGAACGTCACGCAGGTACGGCCGCCAAGTTGGAGCAGGGCATTGAATCAAATCTGCCCGATGCGTTTTTCAGCGCTTATGATGATGGTGCCGCAACATCCGGTTCGTTCGATACAATTGTCGCGCTGAATCCGCGCGGCTTTGCCTATGCCGGCGACAGCGATATTCCTACCAACTATATCGAGCTTTCGGTGCCGGTCGAAGCGCAAAACCTGATTGACGGGCTCCGTCAGCATGTCCTTTACGAACAGATCAAGGATTATGTGCTGGACCGCTCCATTCGCTCCGACGTCTGGTGCCGCCAACCTGTGCCGCAAACGAATGTAACGGCAGAGCTGTTCGGGCCTTTCGTTTATGGCATTCCCATGCAGCGCAGTGATGTGCCAACTGAAATTCAGGCTAAGGGTAAACTGATTGACCTGAATTCGCCACTCTATACAAGACTGATTGATCTGATGACGATGATGCCGGTCAGCATCGGCGATTTCCTTAGCCATCCAACAGGCGAAGAATTTGAACCTACGGAAGTTGTGGGAGCCATGCAAATTCTGGTTGCTTGCGGTCTTGCCCAGCCGATGCGCGGCGTGCGCGAAGCCAATAACGTCACCAGTGTCGCCCAACCGCGACTTGTGGGTGATTTTAACCGCTATCTTGATAAAACATCGGTCACCGGCGGTGACTTATGGATGTCGTCACCGGTACTTGGCGGCGCTGTCTCGCTCTCGGCACGCGATGCACTTGTGATGCAGGCGCTTGGCCGCGCAGGCCTGGCGGACTCGGTATCAGCCTTGCTGCCGGAACTGGAACGTCTGGCCAAAAATCCGGCACAGGCGGCAGCCATTATGGACGTGGCCGAGCCTACGGCGGAAATCGCGCAGCATATGATTCAGGACGTGGTCGCGAAATCCATCGTGCAGTGGTACGCTTACGGATTGCTGGAAGCAGCCTGATCCTCTCTGATTTTATTGTCACAAGTCGTGGCACTTCTTTCCCTGGATGTACCCCTCCCTGCATCCAGGGAAAGATTGCTCTATTCTCATCCCGGCTTTAGGGTTACTTTGTACTGGTAACAGGCCGTTTAAGCGTATGCCAAATTTGCAGCAACTCTTTCAGAATGCCGTCACCAGTCACCAGACTGGCGATATTGATGTGGCATCACAACTCTACCGCGCTGTACTGTCCGAAGATCCGCATCATGCAGACGCTTTGCATATGCTCGGCATCATCGCGCAGCAAAAAAATAATACCGCACTTGCTCTGAAACTAACCGAAGCATCGTTGGCGATAAAGCCGGAACTGGCACTAGCATGGTATAACCGCTCGCTAATGTTGCGGACGATGAACCGTATTCCTGACGCACTTTATTCCGTGCAGCAGGCGCTTGTTCATGATGCACAACTAGGCGATGCGTGGGATATGGCGGGCACGTTATGGCGCGAAAGCGGCAATCTTGATGAAGCCGCCCGGCACCATGCCAGAGCGGTCGAGATCCAACCCGGTAATGCGCGGTACCGCAGCAATTATGCGATTCTGCAAATGTCGCGCGGCGATCTGATCGGCGCCTATGAAGCCGTGCGCGAGTCAGAAAGGCTGGACGTCGATTGCATTTCTTTTGCGCTTGGCAATGTGTTGCGGGCGTCAGGCCATACCGAACGTGCCATTCCATACTATCAGCGCGTCAGTCGTCTGGTGCCGGATTCAGCCGAAGCTCATATGAATGAAGCTATGGCCTGGCTGCAAATCGGCGAGCTGGAACGCGCTTGGGAAATCTGGAAAAAACTGCCGGATGATGCAGAGATTTTGCGCCGTATTCCCCGCTGGAACGGCGAGAAAGTACCGCACCTGCTGTTGCACGAAGAACAGGGCATGGGCGATGCGTTGCAATGCCTGCGCTATATTCCGTTGATCCGTGACCGCGCGAATAAAATCACGTTGCGGCTTAATGCAGCTCTGCAAAAACTGGTTGCCCATAACTTTCCGGATATTCAAGTCATTACTCTGGATAATCCTCTACCGCAGGCCGATGCCCGCATTCAATTGATGCAACTACCTGCGATGCTGGGAACAAATCTGGATAATATTCCTTCGCAAATTCCTTACCTCCATCTTGACGAGAAATGGCGCGTGCCCTGGACAGAACGGTTGTCAGCGGTCAAAACGCCCCGCATCGGCTTTGTCTGGGCAGGTAATCCGGGGCACCGTAATAATCATAATCGCTCACTGATCTTGCAGCAGTTGAAACCATTGCTGGATGCTGTCGAGGGCCACGGCATATCGCTGCAGAAATGGCGAGAAAAAGATGTTGCGGGACTGGATGTCTTCAAACTTTTTGACGCCGATCCCTACCTAGACGATTTCAGCGCTACGACCGGGTTGATTGCGGAACTGGATCTCATCGTCACCGTCGATACATCAGTGGCGCATCTGGCGGGTGCGCTCGGCAAACCGGTATGGGTGATGTTGCCTTTTGACCCTGACTGGCGCTGGATGCTGGGGCGTGAAGACAGTCCCTGGTATCCGACAATGCGTCTGTTTCGCCAGACCGCGCCGAAAAACTGGGATTCTGTTTTCCTACCAATGGCAAAAGATTTACAGAAATTCCTGCAAGGCGATGTGTCGGTGCTGAAACCAAAAATCTGGACAGGGCCGCCGCTGCGGCAAAGCCCAAACGCGCTTAGACTTGATAAATGAATCAGATCAGTTTTAAGCCGATGTCATAACCGAACCAGAAGTCGGCGGTTGCATGGGTGGTGGTGGCGCAACCTGCGCTGTCGGTGCTGCCGCTGTTTGCCTCGGCGTCAGGCCTTTGGCGATCGTGCGATTGATGTCGACGAGACTATGCAGCAATTGCGGCGCGAATTCGGTAATAGCGCGGAAGCTGACACGGTCAACATATTTGCTGAGATTCAGTAAAATCATTTTCAGGCTTTTGGGCAGTGGGTTATCCGGCTCGCATAAAGCTACCTGGAAAATCGTCCAGAGCCTTTGATTATGCTGAACGGCATCGATATAAAACACCATATCCTTGCCGCCGTCTGCAATGGCAGCGTTTAACCGTCCGGCGCAGCTGATGAGGGCGAGACGGTCTGTTTCGCGACTATCTTCGTTGGCTCTGGAGTCACCAGAGACACTGCTGTTATAGGCATTTTGATATGTTTGCGGCGTTGTCATAATGCTCTCCTGTTTAAATAGTGGCTATTTTTGATTCAAGCGATTGTGCTTCACTTAAAGAGGCTGGCGCCGCCAGATCGGGCGGCGCCACTTTTTCCTGATCAGCCAGAAGTTTATGGCCTACTTTCAGCGCTTTAAATGGCTCACCCGCTTCCAGATGAGCGATGATCTGATCAACCTCGCTGGCAAAAGGCGGGTAAAGTTTGCTGAAATTCTTGATGGTTTCAATTACAAGATGATCGAGCGGCTGGCCCTTGCCCTTGAACAGGTAAATCACCTGCAACAGGAAGTATACATTGCTGGCATCCGATTCATCGCGGCGTTCGGTATTCATCATATAACCCTCGCGCAGCACAGGGCTGTCGGAGAGAATGAGAAGATCAGCGGGACGGTTCCCGACATTTTTGAGGACGGCGCCGCCGGCGAAAATTTTGCCTTCAGGCTTGACGCGGATTTTAAGTGGCATGTTCCCGACTCCTTCGAGAAAAAATGGTTAAGAAAAAGAAGGGTGGGTTTGACCCCACCCTTCCCCTTAGGCTTAGAACAACTTCAAGATGGCTTGTGCCAGCTGACCCGAGATACCCAAAGACACAATACCCAACTGGTTCTGCGCTTGCAGAGCCTGCAGGTTTGCACCTTCTTGGTTTGTATCCGCCAGTACAAGGTTATCAGAAGCAGTCTGAAGTGAAGTGATCAGATTGCTGGTGAAGTCTTGACGTGTTTGGATCAGTGTCGCATTACCACCGAAGTTAGCGGCGTCTGTACGTAGAGTTGACAGAGCCGTTAACAACAACGACTGCGACTTCTGAATCGCAACCTGGTCGGCAAACGAATTGGTTGCCGCAATAACGCCCAGACCCGCGGACGTCACGTTAACACCAGTGATCGTCAGCGCTGTCGTGTTTGTTTCGTTGAAGTAAACGACAAGCGTTGTCGACGTACTGTTCAACAGGTTGGTACCGTTGAAAGTTGCGTCGTTGACCAACTGATCAAGCTGAGTCAGCAAGCTGTTGAACTGCGATGCAAGACCTGAACGGGTGACGGTATCCGTCGTGCCCAGGGCCTGTGTCACAATACCCGTCAACTGATTGACGACTTGCGTTACGTCGCTGATCGATGTGGTCGTTGACGACACCGTCTGCAACGACGTTGCCAAGGTGTTCTTAACGTCCGAGAGCTGGCCCGCACGATTCAAGAAGCCTTGGGAAGCGAAGTAAGCAGTAGCATTATCAACGGCCGAATTGACCGCTTTACCTGTAGAAAGACGCGCCTGCGTGGTTTGCAGAAGGCTTGCCGTATTTGACAAGGCCGTCAGGTTGGCACGCGCAGAGGCGCTAATCGAGACTGAACTAATAGACATGGTAGGGAACTCCTTTCAAGAGTGAACGCGGACTCCTTCCGCGGGTTAAGATGCCATCCCTGATCTTGCCGAAGCTAAAACAGGGAATAGCGCGGTAAATCATGCGAGAAACATGCCAAACAACTGATATAACTGGCCTTTGATTTAGTTGATGAATTGGGTTTACCGGCTAGGCAATTTTTGCCGTTTTTGATCAGAGCGGCAATTTTTTCCGGCAAGAATTGCCGTTTTGGTAAAACCTAGCTTTGAGTGCCCTCAGTCAGGCGATAGGTTTTTTGTCCGACATGGCCAATCTCGCGCGATAGGTCCCCGTCACACCAGATCTCGAACCCGACTTTGCGAGCCTGTTCGCAGAAGTAATAATCCTCACCCAAAATCTTTTCGCCTTCAACTGAGGTATTGAACCAGGGCTTTGGTAATTTATCGAACACTTTCATGCTGATAAGCAGGCAGCCGGTGGGGATGATTTTCATCTGCTGCAGGCCGCCGGTTACATTTGTATGTGAGCCTTCAATGGTAACGCCGAGCGGGTGAAAAGGCGGTGTGCGCTGCGAATAAATGGCGCCGACGATATCCTTGTTGTGTTTCAGCAGCCGCGAGAGGGTTGTAACCGGAAATACCATGTCTGAATCCAGAAACAGCAGATGTGTAGCACCCGCCAGTTTGGCGGCCTCGGCGCATTGGTTGCGGCCCAGAGCGACGAGCGAGCTTTTCGCGTTGATGATGCAGGTGCGAGCCCCCGGATTAAGGCATAGGGTCGCAAGACACATGGCAAAATCAGCATGCACCATATCGCCGCTTGGTATGCCAATCGCGACTGTAGCTGTTGCCGTCATGTGTTTTTATTTCCCGCGAGATTGCCGTAATGGGCAGCGGCATTGCCGTGGAAGCTATATGAGCCGGTATGCGTCAGCCTGCTTTGCATGTCGAGCCAGATTTCGCCCCCGATGGCGCGCCAGCGGCGGCAGAAAGCGTAATCTTCACTGAGATAAACACCAGTTTCCGGATCGATCATGCAATCGAACAGGGCATAGAGATTTTCACTCGGCTGGCTCGGGCGCGGGAAAGCATGCAGCGATTTATACTTGGTTTCCGGATAGGCTTTCTGCATCCGCAGGAAGACATCGCGTTTGATCAGTTGAAAGCCGGTACCCGCATAAACCCCGGTGGCAAAACCATTGTCGGTTTTAAGCTCAGCGCTCTTGCAGACATCACCGACATAGGCCAAGCCCGCTTCGTCCAGGGCTTCCGGTGTGTTACCCGCGCGCTGTTTCAACTGGTTCCAGTCGATAATTTTTGCGGGATAAAGAGCAGCGACAAAATCCTTATTGAAAGACAGCAGCCGTAAAACCTGTTCTGGTTTGAAACTGATATCGGCATCGATAAACAGTAAATGCGTGGCGGTGCTGTCCAGAAATTTGGCGACAATGGCGCTGCGTCCGCGTGTGATCAAAGCATCATTACCCAGCATAACAACGGCAACATCAAAGCCCATTTTTGGCGCAGCAGCGCTGAGATTGAGCAGGGACATTGTGTAGTCCTGCGTGACCAAGCCGCCAAAACAGGGTGTGCCAACAACGACGAGGGGCCTTGTTATGTCCATACTCATGCTGCTGCCTCTGTTTTTTGGTCACAAACGATCTGGAGTAATTTTTCGTTCAGGGGACTCCAGTCCCATTGCGGCATTTTATCCGCAATCACTTTAGCTTTTTCCCGAGCTTCGCGCTGGTTGGTGTAGACATATTCCATCGCTTCCACGACTTCATCGACATCTGTTTCGCCCCAATCCTGCACGCTGCGCATCAAAGGCGTCGGCACAACGGTTTTCTGCGTTTTGAATCCGCCGCATCCGATCAAATCCACCAGATCTTTTTGTCCGGTGTTGTAGGCGACATAAGTCGGCACACCGCAGGCCATCGCTTCCATCGCCACAAGATTTGTACCGCCTTCGCAGCGATTGGGGAAAATCGCCATATCGCATTCGCGCAGAACCGTCGGCATCAATAGATTATGGGTAAAAGGCAGGTCGATAAAGCTGCCCGGCGGTAACCCTTGCGACAGCAACCACGGCGTAAATTGCAGACCGTAATCGGGCGCCGGTTGCGGCATGGTTTTGCAATGTCCGGCGCGCTCAAAAGCGCTGCCTTCCGGTGCCGTCAGGTTTTGCCAGCAGGTCACCAGCAACGCATCATCATGCTTTTCGCGAAAGCGTTTAAAGGCGGCAAGGACAATATCCTGCGCCTTGCGGAACTCGAACTTGCCGCCGGAGAAAACCACAAACCGGTTGCGGTAAAGCCCTGAATTAGGCCCCGGATTAAACAGGCTATAATCAATACCCTGATAGCAAAGATGCACTGGGCCGATATCGAGGCTTTTCAGGTAATCGGCATTCCATTGCGATATGGCGATGAATATATCGTAATTCTTGGCAATCTTGCGGCCGTGGTCGTTGCAAACCAGATGTTCGATAGCGCAGCAGCCAACATTCGGCTTGCCCCAGATTCTGTCTTGCCCCGGAAAACCGGCAAAATTACTGCTGCAGCCATGCAGGACGGCGTGATTAAAGCTCAGCGTTTCTTCGGGATTTTTCTGCAGAAAGTCGTGCAGCTTGCGCGCCAGGTCAAAAACCGGCTCCAGCTTGGCCTGGGTCAAAGGGGGCAGGGAGGTTATGGCCGGTTGCTGCGTGAGAACGACTTGTTGCCCGCCCCGGCGCAGAAATTGCATGACAATCTGTAAACCATAAATGCCATAGCCCGAGATCGTAGCGAGTGCCCAGGAAATGGCCAGCGAGGAAGGTTGGGAAGACAAGGTCAGCAACTCGTTATGGGGAATAGAGTGAGGGCTAACTTTGCTAACACTTGGTTAAAAAGAGATCAATGAAAGGTTAAGAATACAAAAGCATTGCGTACACCAGTCTTATAGGTTGATTCAAAAGCGTTTTATTTTTGGGTTATTTTTACTTGTCAATATAAAAAATAAGGAGTATGATGGATTTATATTAGTGGGCTAGAAGTATAATAATTGCAAGTTCGCTAAGTTACTTTGGGTGAAGAACAATGACAAGTACGGCAGGTATCATCAACACAGCAGCAAGCGTCCAGACGACGCAGCCTGTCGTTGCGCCTGCCAAGACACCGAATGCAGCGATCACTGGCGCAAGCATAGCTAGTCAGAATCAGACGGTCAGTATTTCACCGCGCATCGTTGTTGATCCGACTGCCGGCATCATCACGCAATATCTCAACAGCAGCGGCAAGGTCGAAGTTCAGTTTCCTTCCACAGTTGTTGTTGCCTATCTGCGCGCAGGCCTGACGAGTGAAGGCGTTTCCAGACATACAATAACAGGCGGTACGCCAACCGAGCATTCGAGGACTGCCTAAAAAATCGCCCAGATATTTTCTTGCACCGCCGGATGGCGGTTTTTTTATGCCCTTTTTATTTTGCGATAGAGCAAGATGAGGAGTGAGCACCGCGAAATTGACGGTTTATTAACCGCAATGCTACAAATTATCTAATATTGTAGACGATAGAAAAACCAAGGAATCGATGAAACTCCGTCTGTTCATTTTGCCTTTAGCAATGGCCCTGCTGCCGATGGCGGCCTCCGCGCAAAATGTTTTGCTGCCGCAAACCAATTCAAAAACGGCTGCCCCCGCTGCCAAGCCGGCAACAGATAAAGCTGCGCCGCAGGCGGATACTCAGGCCAAAGTGCCGCCGGTACCTTCGACCCCGCTCGATGACATGTTGCAAAAATCGGCGCAATCAATACAGCCACAGCAGGCGTCAAGCGGATATATATCGTCCGCTCTGCAAGTGCAGCTGATCCAAATGGAAAAAAGAAATATCACATCCATGCAGGATGCTCTCAACCAATCGCAACAAATCCAGACTATGCTTGCGTCCGGCCCCAACGCGCAACAAAATCAGCAAATGCTTGCGATGATGAAGCAACGTCAAACGTCGGCATTGGCGGAAGCGCAAATGCAAATGCAGCGAACGCAGCGGCGTTTGGATATTTTACAGGCAGGCCCGCTTAAAACATCGGATTTGTCGAAACTCTATCAGGCTGGGTATTGATATGCGCAGAGGGAAGCAATCTATGTTCAAAAATAACAGTTTCTTCCTCGTTTTGCTCTGTCTCTTTTTATTCGTGGCGCCACATACTTCTTGGGCGGTTGCGCCAGCAACTGCGCCCGATTGCACTGCAGCTAGCCAGTTTTCGCAGGATTATGTGCAAAACATGAATATTCAGGTTCAAGCCCAGACAGACAGAATTTTCGGCATCCATAATGCGTTCTCCAAAATTCGGACTGACGCTTTTTCCTGCCTTGACGGCATAAACGCCATGTTTGGCCTTAGCCGCGGCATGCATGACCCGCTCGGGTTTGTTGAAAGCGCGCTCGATGCCGCATTCTGGAACTATGTTATTAATGCGGCGGATGCGATATGTGCCGCTGCACTTTCCAGTATCAATTCAGTCATCAATCAGGTGACCGATTTTGCGGAAAGTATACAGAATTTTGCCTGTATACCTTTACCAAGTTTGGGATTTTCCGGTCCCAACATTAATTTACATCTGCCGCATATTCCGTGTAATGGTACCAGTCTATTACCGCCCAATGCGATTTTCACACCGAACACAACTAATTCGCCGAACATTTCTACCTGGCAATTTTTGGGGCGTGATCCACTATGATAAAAATTATTTATACATCTATAAGTAACAGATCGAAACATGTGGTATCTATATTTGCATTGTTCTTTTTATGCGCTATTCTCTTTGTTACGAGTCCCGCAAAAGCGCAGGTGTGGGCCTATGACGATGGTATTGATAACCCTCTTTACGGCTTAGCATATGGACCAAATTCGGTCCTTCAACGTGCCAAAGGGGCACTTGAGACTTTACACGGCGATATTCAACTGTCTTTAAAAGGACAGCAACAAGTCATTAATGGCGCAAATCAGGCGGTAGTTGATCAAGAGGATCGCAATAGCTTCGCAATACCTATATCGCAGGTGAATGCGGACGCAGCCGTGTCCCCGACATCGGCGGTTGCATGCACGGTTTATGCCGGTGCTTCAAGGAATGGCGCGCAAGCAGCAACTGGAAATTTAACAAGTTCTATGGGCAGGCTTAGCTCTGATAGCGGCAAAGGCAGTAAGGCGGTCGGTGGGGGCGCTGCTGGTGCTGCCGGCGAAATATGCCGCAGGGTTGGCGTGAATTGGAGCTTTATCCCCGTTAGCAATACCGGTCCATACGGCGCTCTGGGCGACACGGCTGTCAAAAACTGTAGGCAACATTTATGATTATGCACAAATCTCAAACAACAAATACAAGACAAAAACTTCTTCTCGTTTTTGCCTGCCTGTCACTTTGGGTGACGTTTACAGCTCCTACCCATGCGGACGACACTTATGCTGATGCAGACTTACTTTTATCCAGCGTTTTAAATCATATGCAATATCCGATCCCCGCTGCTCGTATTGCAGAAACATCAGATCACTATCTGAATTTTAAAGACGCCGTTCCCACACCTGCGACGCCGTGGAAAGATGAAGTGCGTTACGTTGCGGCTTACAGCTTCTGCCAACGGCTCGTGCCTAAATTCCCTGCGCCGCCGCATACTTCGACAACTCAGGAAACAACGGCCGATATCGTTGCTTTGACGGATAACATGAACAATGTTGCCGCCCGTTCTGCCGCCTTGGAAGAATGTCTGGCCGCTGTTTCGTACCGGACGGCTTGCCCTGCAAATAATCCGAATATTGCAGCTGTAGGTGCAACACCCAGCTGCCATGATATGCAGGCGAGAATGTGCAATTATCTGAAAAAGCCTCCGGGTGCGGGCGGACTAGGTATTGACCGCATCACCCCTGATGGCAGCGACGAGGCTGACAAAGCCTTGATTGATTGTGACCAGTGGGGATTAAGCCCCGCAATGTATGACAAGATTCTGGCGCATCGCTGCGACAGTGAAAAATATGTCAAAAATCTTCCTGCGATCTTGAACGGAAAATCATCGCTGATTGAGCTTACGGTTCAATTTGAATGCCAGCATGCGAAGGATGCTTTTGAAGCTAAAATGGACCGGGAACGCGAAGGCATACTTATCGCTATCCAAACCTTGTTCCAGATGCGTGGATTGGGGCAGGAGGTCAACCAATCTGCCAAACCTGTAGGGCCATAAGTATTAATAAATTCAATGGTTTGATTGTTGAGCGCCCGCAGATTTCTTGGTGAAACTATTGTTTTATGGTAGAGTGTTAACCGAAATAACGATTTAAAAAGCAGGATGAATTATGGCCGGAAACCCAAGTTTACGCTCAATAACTGCTGCTGCGGCTCTTGCCGGGATTGCGGCATCAAACGCAGGCGCTCAGGACGTTCAGGTTAAAGATTTGTCGCCTCCCGGCTCGGTTCCAGATTCTGCTGCCGTGCAATCACAATCGGCGCCTGTCGTTACATCTGACTCGCCACCACCGCAGGTACAGGTAACGGCGCGTGGTGGTGTTCTGGCAGGCAGCCTTATGTCGGACGGTAATATTGATCATCCAGGCATAATGTATAGCTATGAAAATGGCGGCAAGCTTTCCAGAAACTGGGCGGGTGTGGGGGGTACGGAACAGCCCAATTTTGTCCAGCTTGTGAATGTGCAAGGCCATATTGCGACGCGCGAAACTTTCGAAGTTATCCTGCATTACGATAGCAACACAAAACTCTATTCGGCGGATGTGCGCCAGTTGGCCGAGCAGGAACATGGCGGCGATATTCTGAAACTGAGTTCCTCATCGTCTAAAGTCTGGCAAACTCCTGACGGCGTATCCCATGTAGGAATGGTGGAATTTAAATCGCGTGGCGACAAGATATTGGATTTGACCAGCGGCCAGTCATTGACGGATGACGATAACAAACTTCTCGATAAAGAAAGAAAAGCTATTAGTTTTGCCTTTGATACGATCGTCAGAAATTTGACGAATGGTGAAGGCGGCCCACCGGTAGGTGGCATCAATCCAGACTATAGGGCCGTCATTCCATTACCGAATGGAAGTGGGGTCATAGCTCAGGTCGGTAATAAAACGTATCTTGTGCACCCGGAGACTATCGACCAAATTGGCAGCTCTGATTCACGATATCTCCATATGGAACTAAGCCCGACTGGCATGCGGCTGGAAAAGATCGACAATTTTATTGCGGCGCTCTTTAAAAAAGATCCATTGCCACTTTCGCTTGGTGTGGATGTTAAATCCGTGCGGGTGGATAATTTTAGCGGACCACATAATGATTACCACAGCGCTTGGTATGATCCGCGCGGCCAGCAATATGAAACAAGGGATCCCGGTCGCCGTGAAGCGACCGGTCCAGGCGGCCAACGCGAAATACCTGATGCTTTAAAACCCGATATTATAAGTGGTCTGATTGCTGCACGTATGGCAACCAGATTTACCAACTCATTTTTTGAGCCGGGGCTTAGAACCAGCCTTGTTGACGGGTTTGACGGTCGGCCTGATTGCCCACCGGGAAGCAAAGAAAGTCCGGGGCTCATTGCACAACAGCAAGCGGCTGCGGCAAAAGCGCAACCCGCCGCCAGCCCCGGCCTTAAGCCGGCGAGCCCTAAATTCTGATTTTATCACTCTCTACCATCTGTTAACCATTATTCGGGCATGGTAAAAGCCAGTTTGCCCTCGGGTAATTTTGGTTTATTAGCAATCCGACAAGCATTTTTTGCTAATAATCAAGGTTGGCAGTGGGCCTCACAGGTTAACCTTTTGTTTTCGATGGTTTTTTAATGGCCGATGGACCTCAGCAAAACCGGGATGCAGCATCGCAAGCGCGGATGCAGACACTGCTTTTGACTTTCCGTCAGGTGGGCATGCCTTTGTTGACGGCTTTGACCGAAGCTTCCAACGCAGCTGCGGGCGAAGGCAAACCTTCAGCAGGCGCCAATTCAGAACAATTCAGTGCGCTAATCGACAGCACCGTCAATTTAAGCCGTGAACTTGCCTCGCAACTGGGCGCGGAAGAAGATCAGCTGGACGCCTGGGTACGCTGGTCGCTGGCGGGTGCCGCCAGTCAGGTTGTCGCCGCGCATTTCAAGGCAACGGGCCAGCCTTTGCCGCCGGAGCAGGCGCAGAAATTATCCAGCATCGCAATTGAATTGCAGAGCAAGTTTAAGGCGCAGATTCCTGCGGGTAACGAGCCGATCCCCAATACGGTGGCGACATTTCGCGCGAAGATGATGGAAGCCATGGTGCCTGTCGTAGGCGCTATTGCGCAATATTCCTTTGGCCGCGCCGAACATGGTCTGCTGGCAGAAGTAGCGGAAAAGCTGATTAAAACCGCTGATCAAGTGACGCGCGCGCTGGCGCCTGCAGGCTGTACGCCGGAACAATGGCGGTTGCTATGCTGGAACGTGCTAAAAGCATCGGGCCAGATCTATACGGAATCGCATTATGCCGAAGCCGACCGCCTGCTTTATATGAACCCGGATGACCGCGCCGCTTACTTTGCGCAGCACGGGCAGATTGTACCGATGGCGCAGGTCTGGCAGGCATTCAATCAACGCATGGCCATGCTGGCGACGCTGGCGACTTACCTGGAAGTGCCGAGCTCTGCGCAGCTTGACGGCGAAGGATGGCAGTCATGATAAAGGTATCCGCATGCTAACCGCCCAAGCTCTTGCCGCCTGTTTGATGCTGGCATCGAACACCTATCAGGTGCCGCCTGCGATCATGATCGGCATCATGCAGGTTGAAGGCGGTCATATTGGCCAAGCCGCCGGGCCAAATTTCAACGGTACCTATGATCTGGGTCCTATGCAGGTCAATACGCGTTGGGTGCCACAACTGGCCAAGCTCTGGCACGTCAATGAACGCACAGCCCATGTCTGGCTGCGCGACGATGGCTGTGTCAATGTCCATGTCGCTGCGTGGATTTTAAAACAGAAAATTGCCGAAACCGGCAGCTATTACCGCGGTATTGCTTACTATCATTCAGCAACACCCGGCGAGGGTTCGCGTTACGCCAACCGTGTTGTTTCCGCGATGGATCACAAGGGTCTGGTGAAACATGACGCGCCGTTGCATTATTACGAATATGCGCAACGGTAAGCGGGCGCAGCTAACGGCCGTTAAGGGCAGACAGGCTCTCCTATGAAATCCTTCGTTCAAAAAACATTGCTGGTTCTGGTTTTACTGGCATCGACTGTAACGCTGGCAGAAGCTGCGGCAACAACGCCCGATCCTGCCGCCAATCCTATTCTTGCCAACATCATCAAGATGGGCGCCAAGATGTATTATCTGGGTACGCGCGACGGGCTTGATGGCTGGTTTATCGTCAAGGATGGCCGCGTCCAAATCGCCTACAGCACTGCTGATAAAAAAGCGGTTTTGATTGGCGCCATGTTCGGTGAGAACGGCGAGAGCATCAGCAGCGTTCAAGTCAAAGCTTTGCTGGATAGCAATAAGGAAGTCGCCGCTTTGATGGAGAACGCTTCCCGAGAACAGCAATCAATTAATCAGGTTGGAACGCCAGTGGCGCCGCCAGCTGCAGTTGCTGCTGCGCCCGCAGCCCCGATGCCTACCGTTTCCCTTTCGCCCGGCGAACGGCTGTATCAGGAACTATCCGCTGCCAGCGGCGTGACCTTGGGTAGCGGCAAGCCGCAGATCCTGATGGTGATGGATGTCAATTGCCCGCATTGCCAGGCGACATGGCGCGTCCTGCGCGATGCCGTTATGAAAAATACCGTGCAGTTGCGCATGATCCCGATCGCAGCGCCGGACAGCGATAATGAACGCGCCGGAGGGCAGCTGCTGCATGCCGCCGACCCAATGACTGCATGGGATAAATATGTTGCCGGCGATAAAGCCCAACTGGCTGGCGTTCCTGACGCCCCAACTATTGCGGCGCTGCGTGCCAATCATACCTTGATCGATAACTGGAAAATCAATCAGACGCCCTACATGGTTTATCGCGGCAAGGACGGCAAGGTAAAGATTGTTGCGGGCGAACCTGAGAAAGTCTCCGCTATCCTTACCGATCTGGTGCCTTAATGGCGGGATGGCTGGAAAAAATCCTGCCTCAAGCGCCGCCTGCGGTGAAGGGTAATACGTTGCCGGTCAAGCGGGTAGAGGGGCAAATCACGCCTTTAATCTCTACCCCCGTTCCGCACGCGACATTACCGGCAGCTTCGGTTGTTTACGGCATAGCTGCCAGCGGTTTATTTGTCGTAGCCCTTTATTTTCTGCTGACGGGGCGGTGGTTTACCGGGGGGCTGGTCTTATTGCCCGCCGTCTGCTTTCTTGGTTTTGCCGTTCAGTTTCTGAAGGCTAGATGACAGGGGCGTAAAATCTCCTTAAGTTTATGGAAATGATTCGTTGTATAAGAAATTCTGTCTTTAACTATTGGCTGATGATCACGTGGTGACCATGACAAGATCCAAACTCCTCCTTTTCTGCGGAAGCCTTGCCTTGCTGGCGGGTTGTGCTGACGGACAAACAATGGTTATGCCGGTAGCGGCAGAGCCGGATATCGTCACGGTCAAATTATCTCTGGCAGCCGACAAAGCCTCCAAGGCGCTGGACACTATTGTCGGCATCGAACAGCAATGCAGCCCCACACCGCCGCCTGCCGAAGATTACAGCAATGTGCCAGCCAATCTGATGCAGCCTGTGACGATCCGCTGGTCCGGACCTATCGAACAGGTGACAAAAGCCTTGGCGGAAAAAGCGGGGCTTCGTTTCCGGGTAAAGGGTAATCTGCCTCCCGTACCGCTGACGGTTATTGTCGATGCCTATCAGCAGCCCATCATCCATGTTCTGCGCGATATCGGTTTGCAGGCCGGGCACCGCGCTGATATGTCGGTTGACGGCGCAGGCGGCTACGTCGAAATACGTTACTCCGCCGCAGATCAATCCGTACCTGCTACGCCTGTGATGAATTCTCACGAAATTCGCGCCAATGAAATTAAATAGTTTTACCGCATCAAAGGCTGTGCGTTTTTACAGTGCCACTGTCTGCCTTGCCGCACTGCTGGCTTTACCTCCAGTAGCGGTGGCTAGTGATACGCCTGCGGGGCCGCCATTTTCGCCGTCCAGTTCGGAGCAAACCGATAACGGCCCATCGCCACCACCGCCCGTGATGCGCGATCTGCAAGAGCAAGCTTCGAACGGCGATGAGATTAAATCCGACCAGCTAGGCCTGAAAATCCGCAGCGATGCTTTGCGCGAAGCTGCGCTTTCTTACGGCGCCCGCGGCGGCCTTGCATACCGCACTTTTGAAATCCAGCGCCGCCTTGCTGAATATGACATCAGCATGAACAAGACTTACAGCTTTGCGCGGTTGTTGATTGCAGCACCATCAGGCTTGCTGATTGAGCCACCCGTTGTATCCGAAGCGCAACGTGCCGTGCTCGTGAATGCTGGTGGTCAGGCCGCTGCCGTCGCCGACCGCATTTACCGTATCAACCGTGTTGCCCGCATTGTAACCGCGCCGCGCAACTGGCATTTGTATCTGGAACGTGACTGGGGCCGGGTCGATCCGCCGCCTGGTTTGTTGTTACCGAAGGATGATGAAGAACGTGCCGCATGGCGCGCTTACATCAAAGAAGGTTGGGAGGCTGGCGTGAAGCAAGCTGAAGAAACTTTCGAAGCCGATCTTGACCGCCTGACTAGCGATTATGTTGGCATGATCCGTTACCGCGAACTGCTGGCACAGGGAATGATCTCGCCGCCTTACGCGCTGGCTGACGATCGCGGGATTACGGGCGGCGGTCAGGAAATGCGTATCGGCGACAAGGGCGTGACCATCACGGGCCCATCGGCGCTGATTCCGCGGAGCGATGCATGGACACCAGCCACACGGTAAATGTCGATATCAATGAAATGGCGGTGCGTATCGGCACGTGGCCGGCCGAGCCTTTGCGCATGTCCGAAGAAGATCTGGACAGCATGTTGCAATGGGGCGCTCTGCAACGCGCCAGTGACATAACGTTTCAAACTGATCGTCCGATTTATATCGAAGTTGACGGCACGCTGTTTCCTGTTACGCGCCGCAGCCTCGATTCCGCCGATATGGCCAATATTCTCGGCAAGCTTTACGGCGCGGATGCGATGGCCAAGCTTGCTTCAGGCCGCGACCTCGATCTGTCTTACGAAGTGCGACCCGACCGTAATACAAGGCTGCGTTTTCGCGTCAATATAACCGCGGTTATCAGCCGCGGCCGCGACTCTGTGCAAATCACGCTGCGCGTTTTGCCGTCCTTGCCGCCGACGCTGAAAGATTTGGGCGTGGAGCAAAAAATTATCGATAACTGGGCCCCGCGTCAGGGCCTCGTGCTGGTAACGGGTCCTACGGGCAGTGGTAAATCGACATTGCTGGCGGCAGGTTGCCGCATGCTGGTGGAACGCGAAGAAGGTTGCGGTAAAATGCTGACCTACGAAGCGCCGATCGAATATGTTTACGACGCGATCACCGGCCCGCATTCTCTGGTGGCCCAGTCGGAAATTCCGCGCCACTTGCCGACATTTGCCGCTGGTGTGAGGAATGCTCTGCGCCGCAAACCCAATATTATTCTGGTCGGCGAAGCGCGTGACCGCGAAACGGTGACGGCTGCTATTGAAGCGGGGCAGACGGGCCATCTGGTTTATTCCACCGTTCACACGATCGGTGTTGCTGCGACTGTGCGCCGCATGGTGAGTGTGTTTGACCCGAGCGAACGCACAGAACGTGCCTACGCGATGATGGAAACCATGCGCCTCATTGTAACGCAGGTTCTGGTGCCAAAAGTCGGTGGCGGGCGTTTGGGTTTGCGTGAGTTTTTGGTATTCGACGAAAAAATCCGCGAGTATCTATTGGAAAAACCAATTGAACGCTGGACGCTGGAAACGCAACGGTTGCTGCAAAAATACGGGCAGACCATGGAGCAGACCGCCACCAATGCCTACAAAGGCGGGGTTATCGATCGCCGCACTTATTTGTTGCTGGCCAAGGGTGCTGGCGGCGAAGAAACCGATGATATCGACGACGATGCACTAGACGAGATTTGAGCGCAGGTTCGATGGATACACATTGGCGCAATACACAAAAACCGGCGCGATTTGGCGCTCTGGATGCGCGTGCCTTCGTCGCTATCCTCATTTTCCTGCTGCATGCGCGGCCCTGGACTTTTGTTCTGGCGCTGGTTGTTATGCTGATTTTCTGGATTCTGGAACGCAGAGGCTTGACGTTTGAGGCTTCTTTGCGGGCATTACGCAGCTGGTTTTTGGGGCGTAAACGTCCGGCCGGTAACCGTAAAAATCTCCGCCGCTGGATTGATTTTGAGGGCTGATTTTAGCTAAAAAATCAAAAGCCTAGGGCAGGTTTTTTTCTGTGACTCAAAAAACACAACGCACTTGCAAAAAAACTGCTTTCCTGTACCGTCAGCCCGTATCTATTGTCGGTTTTAAATTCATCCCTTAACATCCCCTCGGTATTGATTCGCCAGGAAAGAGCTCAAGCATGCCGAATCGGCTTTATTTTACTTCTGCCACTGTTGCCTTCTTTGCTCTTGGGTTTTTAGCCCTGCCGACACCAGCGATGGCCGGATTTCAATGGGTAGCTCCTGCTGATAACAATCAGGTCATGATGGCGCCAGCTCCTGTTCCTTTGGCCCCCTTAAGCAGAATGCCGTCGACAGCGACCGCTGCACCTGAAATTATTTCACCCGTCATTATCGGCGACACAATGCCGTCGATGTCTCCCCACGCCCCGACCCCTATGCCTATGGGTTCTGTTGCTTTACCTGCTCCGACGACAGCAGTCACGACGATTGGCGGTGCAGTTGCGACGCCTTCATTGCCTTCGATATCCACACTTTCAGTTGCGCCGCAATCCGATGTTGTTCACGGCTTTGCCAAACAGGTGCCTCTGGCTGTGGCGCTACGCCAGATTTTGCCGGCTGGTTATGGTTTCTCTGTTGACCCTGATGTTGATCTCGGCGTTCTGGTTTCTTTCCAGGGCGGCAAGTCCTGGCGCGATACTTTGCGCGACGCGCTTGATCCTGCGGGGCTTGCCATGCGTGAACAGGGCCAGATGGTTGCTGTCGGCCACATTGGCGCGGGCGTGATGGCTGCAACCACTCCTGCTTTGCCGCCGATTGAACAAGTTGGCACCATCAATGCGCCAGCCGGGGGCATTGCACCTGCGCCGATCGTTATTGATAGAGAACCGGCTGTTGAGCAGTGGCAGGCTGAGCGTGGCGATACGTTGCATAAAACAATCGAAGCCTGGGCCCAGCGCGTACATATCGAATTGAACTGGATGGCGGAATATGACTATCCGTTGCAGGCTTCTTTCAGCTTTACAGGCACATTCGAAGAGGCCGTCCGAAATCTTCTGACTGGTTTTGAGGATGCCCATCCTCAGCCTATTGCCGAATTACACACCAATCCTGGCCTTGGCCTCAAGGTTTTGCTCGTTCAGACGCGCGGCAATAGCAACAGCAATTAGTGCGGAGTTTTCCGATGACGAATACCGATACCCGCTTCTGTCGCCCGGCTTCGGCGCGCTTACTTGTTCTTGGGTTTGCTCTGATTGCCGGACTTGCCGCCTGCAACGATGAAAAACCGCGCGCGGGTATTGATCAGCATGCCTCCGAAGCACAGCAGGCCATGCAGGATATGAATAAATATGCGCCCGTTAAGCGCTACAATCCTTTAGTTGTTACCAATAAGGCCTGGGCCGGTACCTCTGCCATGCATATGCATCGTGGATTGCCATTGCCCTCCAAATATGAAGTGGATCGCGGCATCACTTTGGTGTCTTCGGAACCGATGACTATTGCCGATATTGCCAACGCGGTCAGTGTTCAAACGGGCATACCTGTGCGCGTTGCTGACGGCGGCGGCGGTGCTGCCGGAGCGGCGAGTGCTACGGCAAGCAAGAATGCAATGCCTGTCGCCTACGAAGGCCCTTTGTCGGGTTTATTGGAAAGAACGGCTGGCTATTTTGGTGTTAACTGGCGTTATGATGGTTCGATAATCTCCATCACAAGATTTGAAACGCGCGTTTTTGTGGTTGAGGCTCTACCTGGTACGCAAAGCGTTTCTGAAGGTATGCAGGATGATCAGGGCGGCGGCGGTTCTTCCGGCGGGTCATCTGGTGGTGGTAGTAGTAGTTCTACAAGTTCTATTACCCAAAACTCAAAATTCACCATCGATTTCAAATATTGGGACGAGCTGGATCAGATTTTGACCTCGATGCTAGGGGGTACGGGCACTATCGTGAGCTCGCCATCCATTGGTACGGTTACAATTACCACGACGCCTGAAATCATGCGGACAGTTGCGGATTATATAACCAAGGAAAATGAACGGCTGTCACGGCAGATTGCCATTAGTGTCGAGATTTATAGCGTGACGTTAAAAGAGGGTACTGACTTTAATGTCTCCTTCAACACGGTCTTAAATCGCTTGAAAAATTTTGGCGCAAACATAGCTAGTGGTTCTGCGCCAAGCTCTGTAAGCGGATTTACGGGTGCAGGCAGTCTGAGCGTCGCTATTTTAAACCCGTTTCCTTCCAATACGCTGGATGGGAACAATTCTTTTGGCACAAATCCTGAGGGCGGTTTCAGCAAGGGTGTTGGCAAAGTAACCGACGTGTTTACTGCGCTTTCCGGTATTGGCGATACGACAAAGGTCGCCAAGTTTCCATTGGTGACGCTCAATAATCGCCCGGCTTCACGTCGTGTCGGCCAGGATATCGGCTATGTGGCCTCATCCACCAGTTCAGCCGGTACCGCAACGACGACTGGCACGACTTCGCTGACGCCCGGCACTATTCACCAAGGTTTCTCAGTGCAATTGACGCCCCGGCTTTTGGACGATGGGCGTATTCTATTGCAATACTCGCTAAGCGTTATTGATAACAACGGATTGAGTTCATTCAATAGTACCACAGGTTCTTGTAATGGAGCCGAAGGAGCTTGCACCGGTGCCGCCAGTGGCAGCGCGACAATTCAATTACCGAATACACAAAACCGTATCTTTGTTCAGCAATCGATTTTGAAGAGTGGTTCGATGCTGCTTCTCGGTGGTGCTGAAGAAGAAGATTTGCAGCATAATTCCCAAGGCGTGGGTGATGCTTATAACTACATGCTTGGCGGCGGTACATCCAGCGGTCGGACGCATACAATGCTGTTTATGGCGATTACGCCCCAAGTGCTGGAAGAGCCCCATTCGGAGCAAGATTAATGGGTTCAGGCGTCGTCACAGTTGGCCGGCGTGAATACGCCGTCGGCCTCTATTGGGAAAACAGCCCCAACGGACGCCTGTCGCAAACGGCTAAGGAAGCGGCCCAACAACCTGGCCAACAGGCTGATTTTTACGCGCTTCGTGCCGGTAACAAAGACGGTCGCGTGCCCCAATTCGGTCTTGGCCAGATGGCGGCCCATCATAAAGCGGGTATGCCGGTTTTTGCGGCCTGTCTTGCCAATCAGCAGCCGGGGTCATGGGCGGGCGCCTTTCGTTTACGCGAAGGTATTGTCATCACGGTTGTGCGTGATGATCTCATTGTTCCTGACGGTGATCAGTTTTTCCTGAACGAAGCCGAAGCGCGCGACCGGTTATTGCAGGAAATCGGTTTTGGTGGTTTGCAGCGCATCTATGCTCCTGAATCATGGGCTATTTCCGGCTCAGATACGATGCCGATCAGCCTGCTTATGGATGACAAGACGGACGTCAAATTACGTCCTGTTGTCATACCTAAAAGGGTTTTTGTTATTGGTATTGCCTCAGTTGTCGGGTTGATCCTCATTCTGGGCGGTGGCTGGTATTATACCGAAAAGAAAGCCGAAGAAGAAGCGCGCCAGGTTCAGGAAGATAATTTGAGAAAACTACGGGAACAGTCCAACCCCTTCCAACAGCAACAGCCTGTTTACCCGCCGCCGGAGCGTAAATGGGAAAGCGCCCCCCCAGCCATGAATGTTATTGAGGCTTGCCGCACTACTTTAGCTCAAATCCCTGTGGTTGTTACCGGTTGGCGCATGTCAAGTCTGCATTGTGGCGGCGGTAATTTAAAAACTGCCTGGGATCACACCAAGGGAATTAGCCGCCCACCTGAAAATTCAATCGTTTCAGATACAGGATTGAACGCCAGTCTGGAAATAAACTTACCGGCTCTTGCGCCACGTGGGCCTGAGAATTTAACGGATATAGATGCTGTAACAAAGCGTTACCTGGCCCAGGATTGGCCGGGTGCTATCAATCGAGCCTCAGATGACCCGCCCCCATCTCCTCCGGCTGGTTATCAGGGGGCCTGGAACCCGCCACCCGCACCTTGGGTTAAGCGTTCCTTTACTGTTACAGTACCAGAATTACCAGCCAGCCTACCGGCTTTTTTTGGTGATTTGCCGGGGGTTGTTATTAACTCAGTGGATTATGGTTTGGGAATGTGGACAATCACCGGAGTAATCTATGAAAACCGTACATAAAATGGACTTACGCCCTTTGATGCTCATTGCACTTTCCGTATTTTTTGGCGGAATGGCAACCCAGATACCTGCTGCTTATGGCCAAACGGCTCTACCACCAGCAACAGCCCCAAGTCCGGTTGCGGATTCAACTACGGCTACAGCAGCTCCAGCTTCTTCGACTGCTGCACCTGTTGTAGATGCAGCGCCCAAGATAGTTGCCCCTTCGACAAATCCTGACCCAACAATTGCCGCTGCCGCGACCCCCGCTGCTGAAAAAGAGAGCAAGGGGCCAAAAACCATTAGTGGTGCTGAGGACAAAATTGCGGATTCCGCTAAAGGTGTCGCCAAACGGTTAAGCGCCACTGAAGCTATGACACTGGATGATCTCAACAGTGCGCATCAGGCCATCGCCAAGATTGAGGCGTTGATTGATCTTGAAAAGCATTTGAACGAGCTTGATAAAATCCGCAACGAGCGTGAAGGCGGCGGACCTTCTCTTTCAGGAGCCATTCCCGCCAGTGCTTTAAGGCAGGCAAATCAAATGCCGATGCAAGCGTTGCCTATGCCTTTGCCCTCCCCAATATCATCTTCTTTTTCGCAACGTGCGATGCCGATGCCTACGCCAATGTCTTCTTTCAGTAATTTGGAAGTTCAGCGTATTGTCGGTAGTAGTGGGCGCTTCAGCGCGATTATCAAGACCGGCGATGCACAAACAAAAACCGTACAGGTTGGTGATCAGCTTGAGGGTGCTACGGTGACGGCTATTACATCCTCAGGCGTTGAGTTACATCAGAATAATGTCAAGCATGTGCTGCATGTCAAGAATGTGCAGGCTGTGTTTAACAATACTCCCTAAGGGTGGCTTTCTTGTTGCCCTGTCTGGAGGTTTTTTTTCAAGAAAGCGGTAATCTGATTGCAAAATCCTATTTCACAATTGGGCGAAAAGCTACGCGCATTAAGAGCCCCCAAATCGCCGCCTAAAAAAACAGAGCCGAAGGCAACTCCTTTAGCCCCAGCTACGGCGCGCAGTCAAACACCGCCCTCCTTAACATCGGCGGACGCTAAGGACCCGGCTGTTGAGGCTGCCAGAAAAAATGCCGCAAAAGAAGCTGCTAAGAACGCCGCAGAAAACCCGCCACAGAAACAAGACGCCATCAAAATTGAAGATGAACGCAGTATGGCGATGGCGGGCTCCTCGCTTGCTTTCGGCGGAATGGTTTTAACTGTTGAAGGCGGTCCCCTAAAAATTCCCGATGAATCCCGTAATTTATGTGCCTTGTTTGATTCTGGTCTGTGGCTTGTCAGCGCTTCGCATCGTCGTTCCCCGCTTGTTACTTCGGTTGCGCTAGCGGCCAAGCGCCAGGGCTTCCGGGTCGATGAGCCGCGATACGTAACCCCCAATATCATCAGCCAGGCTTATTTGTATGCCGATCGTCAGACGATCTCCGGCCAGTTTGATGATAATGCCGTTCGTCGCAAAATCGTTGAGACTTTACAAAAAGCAGTTGAAGCCAACGCCAATGACATCCATATCGAAGCGGTCAACAACAGAACACGTGTCGAGTTTCGTATCGACGGCGCCTTGCGTATCTGGGAAACCTGGACGCAACGCGAGGGTGAGCAATTCCTGGCGGCGGTTTATTCTCACTCGATAGGCCAGTCAGGATCAACGGCGAATTGGTCCGAACCGCAAGCGGCGATGTTGACATCAGATGCCAAGGGCCGTGATACCATAGCCTTGCCTAAAGGCATTATCAGCGTGCGCTGCCAATGGGTGCCACTCGCTAATGAGGGCCGCTATCTTGATATGCGGCTTCAGTATGACTCTGCTGCCTTGTTCGGCGAAAATTTTGTAATGGCGGATGTGGATTCTCTTGGTTTTTCTCAAGAGCAATTGAAGGTTGTTCAAAGCCTGCGCGCCCTTCCGGGCGGGATGCGTATTTTCTCTGGCCCCGTTAATCAGGGTAAAACCACAACACTGCGTGTGACGCTAAACCGCCGTATGTCTGAAACCAATATGCAGCTTAATTGCCTGATGGTCGAAGATCCGCCTGAAGGCGGCATTATCGGCGCCCGTCAGATCGGCGTCTCGGCGTCAGTTAAAGACGAGCAGCGTGAAAAGACATTCGTAGAAATCATGCGTTGCGCTTTGCGCCTTGATCCCGACATCGTCATGCTTGGCGAAATTCGCGATATGCAAACGGCCAAATTTTGTTTCCGTTTGGCGCTGACAGGACGTCAGGTTTATACGACCGGCCACGTTTATTCAGCGCTTGCGACACCGATGCGTTTGCGTGATATCGGGATTGAGCCTTACATGGTCTATGACCATCATCTTGTGCGCGGCATGATCTGTCAGCGTTTGCTGCGCGGCATGTGCAAGAACTGCCGTATTTCGATGGTGGATGCCCCTAAAGAACTGGGGCCTCAGTATAAAGATTATAACCGGCGCGTACGCGCGGGGCTTGCTGTTATGGATGCTATGCGTAACAAGGCCGACGTTGCTACGCCGCATATGGAAAGGTTATCTGAGCCCGATCTGAGCAATGTTTATTACGCCAATCCGGAAGGATGTTCCAAATGCTACAAGGGCCGCGCGGGCCGTACGATTTGCGCTGAAGTTATTGAGACCGATGCCAAAATTATGGAATTGCTCCACGATAACCGTATGGAAGACGCGCGCCTTTACTGGCTGTCGCCTGTTGGCCTAAACGGGATTACCATGCTGTGGCATGGTTTGGAGAAAGTGCGTCGCGGCGAAGTTTCACCAGATGATGCCGAATTTGAGTTGGGTCCTTTTTCAGCAGATCGTGAACTGGCTGAAGTGGAACAAAAATTAGGGGCAATGCCATGAGTGATTCCAATTTTAATCTGGAAGATTTCGAGCGCTGGTTGACGAAATTTCAGTTTCGTACGAGCAAGAAACATCGTTACAGAATTTATCGCAAACTTGAAGGCATGTTGCGTATGAACGAAGCTTTGTCGCGCAGCCTTGACCGGCTTTATCTCAACACATCGGAAATGGGCAAATATCCTAAACGCCCTGCGGCCGTGGCGCTGCGCGACTGGTTCTTGAAAGACCGTTCAGGCGTTACCTTGTCGGAAGCCATGGAAGGCTGGGTGCCGACCGGCGAGCTTTACATGATACGCGCAGGTGAAGAATCCGGTACGATGGCTAAATCTCTGCACTCTATTCAAACGCTTGGCGAAAAAGGCAAGCAGATGAAGGATGCGGTTTTACATGCCGTCAGTTATCCTTTTGCCATGTTGGCGCTGGTTAGTTTCGTTCTATGGAGCTTCGGCGTTAACATGATCGCCAATATGCGTAAAAGCGCGCCGGCGAATGTTATCGCTGCCATGGGCAGTCTGGTTCCTGTTTCGGATATGCTAAATGATTGGGGCCTGACCTTTATCATTTTTGTAATCGTTGTTGGTATTGTTATCGGTGCCACATTGCCTTACTGGCGTGGCCCTCTCAGGGCAAAGATGGACATGTATCCGCCCTGGTCCTGGTACCGTGTTTTGCAGGGAAGCGGTTTTATGCTCGGACTTTCTGCTCTTCTCGGGGCGCAGGTTCCCTTGAAGCGCGCTTTGGAAATTTTGGAGGAGCAAAGCAATCCCTGGATGCGCGAACGTGTGAGTGCCGCGCGTCAGGAAGTTTTGCGTGGCCGCAATCTGGGTGAAGCCCTGCGTATTGGAAAATATAATTTTCCTGACCCTATGGTGGCGGTCGATCTTGAAATTCTGTCCGAACGCGCTGACGTTGGGTCTGTTATCGAACAGGTTACGCATGAATGGATCAACGAACAAATTTTATCCATGAAAACCCAAGCTGCCATTTCCCGCAATGCTGGTATGGCTGTTGTCGGAGGCATCATTGCCTGGGCCATGATGGCTATTTTCGGCGTTGTCAGCGAACTGGCAAAACCAGGCGGCGGCATGAATTAGCCTACATTTGGACATAGGAAATATTTTAACCAATTTTTAGTAAGCTTAAGACCACATAAATAAATTGTGGAGTTCCGTTCGGCATGTCTTGGCCTCATCCCTCAAAACACCTCAACCGCAGGTCGGGTCTCAGCCTGGCCGAAATCGCTATTGTGTTAGGCGTTATTGGAACGCTGGTAGGGATCATATTTGAGGTTGCTTCAGCCGTTTCTTATAAATCAAAACTCAATAGGGCAGGCGAAGATTTAGGCCAGATAGCCATTAATATGCGTTCTATGTACACAGGTAGGCAAACCAGCTTTGCGGCCCTGTCGCCACCCGCGACACCTAATTTTACAACTTATAGCCAGCAGTATCTTCAGCAAGGTATATTTCCTTCTGATATGGTAACGGATCCTTCAGCGGCCTGTGCGAATACAACTGTTAATACGCCCTGGAATAAGGACGTGGGGATTTGCACCGGAACGGCCCAAATTTCCCTGGTAGGTAGCAGCGGAAACCCGGTACAATTTATTGTCCGTTATAGTAACGTGCCATCAGATGCTTGCGTCGATCTTCTTACTCATAATTCTTTGCCGGGTCCCACAACAGGATTGAAACGAATAGATATCAATGGCAACCCGGTGGGCCTTGATGGCAATTTGGCAATGCCGTTGCCTATGTCGGTAGTTGCTATCAATGCAGCATGCCTGGCTGGGTCAATTTCTACCCTTGACTGGTATTACAATCTCGGCAGCTCGATGTGACGGGGTCTGATAAATAAAATGAACTCTTTCTCAAAATATAATAATAAAAAACAGGCGGGCTTCACTTTAACTGAGCTTGCCATCATTTTTGCTGTTATCGGCCTTTTAATAGGGTTCCTCTGGACCGTCGGCACGACGGTATGGGGCAGTTATCATGTCAGTCGTACCAATCAGCAGATCGTTGAAGCAGTGCAGGGAATTCGTGACTATTACGGCTATAAAATCCAGAAATGGTCGGATATTGGTGTTGGAACACCGCCTGTCGATATCACTCGTCTGATGGATAAAGCAACGACACTGCCAGTTGAAATGCGGCGCGCGCCTTCTCTTGGAGCCGGTAATACCCCGATGGATCATGATCTCAATCGCGGTACTGTAACCGGTGGATCTTTTTACGTGTTTGCAGAAGATAATATTGTGACAGGCAGACCAAACAACTCCTTTCGGCTCGTATTACAGGGCATCAGTCCAACAGACTGTACAGATTTGCTTGTATCCTTACCCCTCAACAGTGATGTGATTGGTTTCTTGCGTGCAGGAACTCAAGGTATGGCTGCAGGTACGAGTATCGTCATTAAAAAAGGTGTTTCGCAAAATGCAGCGGTCCCGCTTCCTTTGACATATAAACAAGCTCAGATATGGTGCGGAAATACTTTAAACGAGGTAGATCTTGAATTTGCTTTGCAAAACTAAAAAGCGGCGTCTCGGCTATAATTTAATGGAGCTTGCTCTCGTTCTGGGCGTTGCGGGTATTACTTTGGGCGCGATATGGCAGATATCAACTATCATCTATGACAATGTGCGCACTCAACGTGCTTATGAAGAAACCATCACTGTCGTCAATAATGTACGTGGCGGATATGCCGGAAGGTTGGGAATCCCCAGACTGGGCCTGAATGGTTTGTCGGCGAGTTTTATTCAGGAAAACATTATTCCTGCGGATATGGAACGTCTGCCGATCGCTAACACCTGCAGAAACTGTAACAATCGATGTGCGGACACGCCATGGGGTAAAGCGGATCCTTCTGGCGGTAATGCCATAGACCCCAATGGCACTTTTCGTGTTTGTGATTGGGATTTAAGTTCAACCCCGCCTCAAACTTCTTGCAAAGCACAAAACTGTGCCACGCCGCCCGCCGGCAGTACTCAGCTTTTTGCGGTTGATATACGTAATATCTCAGTTGATGCTTGCGTCCAGCTTACTGCAAAATTGTCGGGGCCTGCTGCGCCCGCAGGTATCTACGATGTCAACATCAATGGTTGTAATATTCTGGAAGGTAGCGGTTGCGGCGCTGCGCCGCCGACTAGGGTTCTGCCCGTTACTGCAAAAGATATGAGCGCGCACTGCAGTTTGTCGAATTCCAGAAATATCCTGCGCCTTGTTTATCAGCTACGCTTGCCGACAATAAATTAGGCTTTAATTTCAGCGGTGTGATGAGAGATAGATAAAATTTGTTACACATTCGAAATGTTGTAGTAAATTATTAACCAAACTATTCGTTACGACACCAATACATTTGCGTCTTATATAAGAAAAACCGGTTTCTTCTTTACTTCACCTTAATAATTATCCCTGTATATTCACGCATCAAGTTTAATCGGTCAAACTACTCAGGGAGAGAACTAATGACCTCGGATAAAAGCTTAGAGACTGCCGAATTATCGGCGACGCCGAACAAGAAAAAACGCGGCTTCACGCTGACAGAAATCGCTATCGTTCTCGGTATCATCGGTTTGATCCTCGGTGCCGTATGGACTGCTGCATCGAGCGTTTATGCCAGCGCCTACGCCTCAAAGATCAGTGGCGATATGGGTAACTACGTTGCTTCTGTTCGCGCAGCCTGCTCTGCAACGGGTTGTACCGGTGCTGCCGGTTCTGCGGCGCCTGTAACGGCTGTTGCTATACCGACTGGTAAACTCACTGTTGCCTCAACCGGTGTTACGGCTAAGATTAGTGGTACCAACATCGTGTTAGATTACCCGACTATTCAAAACAGTCAGGATGGCAAGAATCTGATCGCAGGTATTGCGGCGGCAGCCCACATGATTGGTGGTGTTTTCGCGGATACCGGCGCTCATGCGATTGCCCTCAATTCGGTACTTTCATGCCCTACGGCAGGTGCTCCGCCAGTTTGCTCGAACCCCGGCGGTACCCTCTATGCAGCTGTGGTGCAGGGTACTGGTACTTGCGTTAACGCCGGTGATACAACGGTAACGGGTACAAGCTGTGGTTTGGCTCTAATCAATATGCCTTCAACGACGGCTGGTTACAGGTTCGCACAGAGCTTCTAAGAATAAAGACAGGTATCCTTCGGGGTAACTGTTAGACTAAAGAAACCGGGGAGCCTCACAAAGCTCCCCGGTTTTTCTTTGCCCTTTTGCGGGCCGGGATAAAGTGGTTTATAGCTGCGCCATGGATACAATTTTACCCTCGCGCGACCTGCGCACCGATGATTTTGACTTCGACCTGCCGAATGAGTTGATCGCCCAGCAGGCGATAGAGCCGCGGGATCATGCTCGGCTGTTGCATATCCTGCCGACCGTTTTTCGAGACCACCACATTTATGATCTGCCAGACCTGCTGCGGCCTGATGATCTGCTGGTGATGAATGATACTAAAGTCATCCCGGCGCGTCTTTACGGCAAGCGCGGTGATGTGGCGGTAGAAATATTACTGCATAAACAACAGCCAGATCACAGTTGGTACGCCTTCGCCCGGCCCGGCAAAAGACTGCGTGCAGGCGACAGGATACTGTTTGCGCCGGATTTTGCCGCCGAAGTTCTGGAGAAAAAAGCGGACGGGCAAATTCTCATGCGTTTTTTGGTGCCGGATAACCAACTCCTCGACCTATTGCACAAATATGGTGAGCCACCATTGCCGCCTTATATCAAGCGCGATGTGGGTGCTGCCAAACAGGATTCGGATCGCTATCAGACGGTCTATGCTGCCAAGGCCGGGGCCGTTGCTGCACCTACCGCAGGCCTCCATTTTACGCCAGAGTTGTTGCAACGATTGCGGGATAAAGGCATTCAACATGTGAAGGTAACCTTGCATGTAGGGGCGGGAACTTTTCTGCCGGTGAAAGCGGATTACCTGAAAGACCATGTCATGCATGCCGAATGGGGCGAGGTCAGCCCCGAAGCTGCTGCCACAATTAATGCGGCTCGGGCCGCAGGTCGTCGCATTGTCGCCGTCGGTACCACCTCGCTGCGGTTATTGGAAAGCGCGGCAGACGAACATAGTGTGCTGCATCCTTTTAATAGCGATACATCTATTTTTATTTACCCCGGTTATAAATTCAAAATTGTGGATGCGCTTCTGACCAATTTCCATCTGCCAAAATCGACTCTTTTCATGTTGGTATCGGCTTTTGCGGGTCTGTCCCATATGCAGGAAGCCTATGCCTATGCTATAAAACACAAATACCGTTTCTATTCTTACGGCGACGCGACATTGCTGGAAAAAGCATAAATGACCGAATTCCGTTTTGATCTTTTGGCTACAGACCAAACTGCGCGGCGTGGCCGTGTTACCACCGCGCATGGCAGTTTCGAAACGCCGTGCTTTATTGCCACCGCGACGGCGGCCACCGTTAAGGCCATGCATCCGGATTCCGTGCGCGCGACGGGGGCTGAACTTGCCATCTGCAACACTTATCATTTGATGCTGCGTCCCACGTCGGAACGGGTTGCCGCGCTTGGCGGGCTGCATAAATTTATGAACTGGCCGGGACCTATCATTACTGACTCCGGCGGTTACCAAGTCATGTCACTGTCGGAGCTGCGCAAGATTAACGAAAATGGCGTGACATTCCGCTCCCACCTTGATGGCAGCAAGCACGAATTAACGCCGGAACGCTCGATGGAGATTCAGCATAATCTGGATTCCAATATCACGATGTGTTTCGATGAATGCACGCCGCATCCGGCGACACATGCGCAGGCGGCCAGTTCCATGCGTATGTCGATGCGCTGGGCCGAGCGCTGCAAGAAAGCATTCAAGCCGCGCCCCGGCTATGCATTGTTTGGCATTAATCAGGGGAGTATCTATCCTGATTTGCGCGCGGAATCGGCGGATGCCCTCAAGAAAATCGGGTTCGATGGTTATGCCGTTGGCGGCCTCGCGGTGGGCGAGGGGCAGGAAGCCATGTTCAAGGTTCTTGATTCTGTCGTGCCGCATTTGCCAGGCGATAAGCCGCGCTATTTAATGGGTGTAGGTAAGCCGGATGATCTGGTGGGGGCTGTCGCACGTGGTATCGATATGTTTGATTGCGTGATACCAACACGCTCTGGTCGCACCGGGCAGGCTTTTACGCGCCGTGGCACGGTGAATATGCGGAATGCCCGGCACATGAATGACCCGCGCCCGATTGATGAGAGTTGTGCATGTCCCACTTGCAGCAATCATTCCCGCGCCTATATCCATCATCTGTTTCGCGCCGAGGAAATTCTGGGGCCGATGCTGCTCACATGGCATAATCTGCATTATTATCAGGATTTAATGCGGGGTATGCGCAAAGCGATTGAAGAAAAAACTTTTACGGACTTCACACGCGATTTCGCGGACAGGCAGGCTGCGGGTGATGTTGCCGAGGTAAAAAGTTGATGGACAATCCGTCGCCACATGAGCGAGCTAATCCCCCTCCCCTTGCGGGAGGGGTTAGGGGAGGGCTCTTTCCATTATTATCAATACCGGATTTGCCTATAGAGCCCCCACCTAACCTCCCCCGTAAAGGGAGAGGGACGGCCATGCTTTTATTGATAGCATGTCTGTTAATCGCCAGCATCGCCCACGCCGCCATTAACGAAAATGAAACCGATGCCAGCAAAGGCATCTCGGGCCTGCCGGTGCCGCGTTTTGCTTCGCTGCGTAGTAATGACGTTAATATGCGCACGGGACCCGGCACGCGCTATCCCATCGAATGGGTTTTTACGCATCAGGGGTTGCCGGTGGAAATTACGGCGGAATATGAAATCTGGCGGCGCGTGCGCGATCCGGAAGGCGCCGAAGGCTGGGTGCATAAAAGCGCATTGAGTGGTAAACGAGCAGCGATCATCACCGGCGTTATCCGCGACTTGCGTGGCGACAAAGATGACAAAGCGCTGGTACTCGCGCATCTAGAAGTGGGTTCAACCGGGCAACTGACTTCCTGCGCCAAGGATTGGTGCAAGCTAAAATTCAATGGAATCAAGGGTTATTTGCGTAAAACCGACTTCTGGGGCGCTTACCCGAACGAGGTTTTTGATTAGAGGCGGAGTGGGAATGCATCTGTAATGGGCGCAGCCCCGTCGACAGTTGTAGCGTATCTGCCAATACGTTCCGGCGGCTCAAGAGAGCCGACATTCATAGTCAACGATAAAAGTAAGATATCAGCAGCGTCCGCGCCACTTATAGAAAAGGTAGTGCCGATTCTTCTCTCTACTTCAGCAAGTGTCCACGGATCTAAAACTTCACCGTATACAAGTGGTGCTTCGATAATAGCACGTGCGGCACCAACAATGTCGCGCAATGGATCAATTCCGCGCCGCTTAAATTCCATAATTTGCTGTTCATTCAAAACAAAACCAGCGCCTGCTGCTGTACCCTGCGGCTCCCAAGGATTGTTAAAATCACCCATAACTCAATTCCTTCAATTAATGAATATAGAGGACATGTAGCATGAAAAGATTTTTGACGTAAGCATGACAATATTTGCACAAATTGATAATTATTTCAAATAGATAGGCTGGGTATGGTTCAAGAAATTTTATGCTATAAGTACGATATGAATAATAACCTCCACAACCACCGCATTCTCCTGATTATTTCGGGCGGGATCGCTGCTTATAAAAGCCTCGACCTTATTCGCCGGCTGCGCGAACAGGGTGCAGCTGTGCGTTGTGTGCTCACAAAAGGCGGCGAACAATTTGTGACGCCTTTATCGGTTTCGGCTCTGTCGGAAGATAAAGTCTACGGCGATCTCTGGTCACTGACGGACGAAGCGCAGATGGGCCATATTCGCCTTTCGCGCGAGGCTGATCTGGTGCTAGTCGCGCCAGCCAGCGCCAATATGATCGGCAAAATGGCGCAAGGTTTGGCAGATGATCTCGCCAGCACGGTTTTACTCGCAACCAATAAACCGGTGATGATTGCGCCCGCAATGAATGTGATGATGTGGCAGCATGCCGCCGTTCAGGCAAATATTAAAACGCTTCAGCAGCGCGGTGTGCATGTTCTAATGCCCACCAGCGGTGTAATGGCCTGCGGCGAGGAAGGTGAAGGCCGGATGCAGGAAGTGGCCGATATCATCAAAGCCGTCACCGCGCATTTTGCTGTGCCGGGGCCTTTGTCGGGTTTGCGCGCGTTAGTCACCAGCGGTCCAACTTTTGAGCCGATTGACCCGGTGCGTTTTATCGGCAACCGTTCCAGCGGCAAACAGGGTCATGCCATTGCCGCCGCTTTGCAACAGCAAGGTGCTGAAACTATTCTGGTCACGGGACCTACGGTTTTGCCAAAACCGCAAGGCCTCAAAGTGATCGAGGTACAAACTGCGCGCGAAATGCTGATGGCTTGCGAAGCAGCCTTGCCCGCCGACATAGCGGTATGTGCTGCAGCGGTGGGTGATTTCCGTGTAGCAGATATAGCCTTGCAGAAAATCAAAAAAGGCGCGGTGCCACCGACGCTGGAACTGACAGAAAATCCGGATATTCTTGCCGCGCTTACCAAAGCCGGTAACCGCCGTCCGCGCCTTGTCATCGGCTTCGCGGCGGAGACAGAAAATTTGTTGCAGAACGCAAACGCCAAACTGCTGAAGAAAAATTGCGATTGGCTGGTGGCTAATGAAGTTGGTGAGGGTAAGGGTTTCGATCAGGGCGAAAACACAGTCACCTTGCTAAAGCGCGACGGCGTAGGCAAAACAGCCTCAACCGCATGGCCGCAGCAAAGCAAGGATGCCATCGCGCGGCAGCTGGTGGATGAGATTGCTAAGGCATTCACTGACTGATGCCTGCACTTGCTACTTATATTGCTTTTATTTTTGTCGCGATTGGCTTGGTCATCACGCCAGGCCCAGGCATGATTTATTACGTGTCACGGTCGATTTGCCAAGGACGCACGGCAGGTCTCATATCACTGGCGGGGGGTATAACGGCTCTTATTGTTTATATATTGGGCGCGGCTTTCGGAATCACTGCCTTGGTTTTTGCTGTGCCTTATGTCTATAACATCCTAAAAATAGCTGGCGCCGTTTACCTACTTTATATGGCTTGGCAGACGGTAGGCCCTGCGGCGCGATCACCCTTTAAAGTCCGTTCTTTGCCAACTGATAAACCTGCGCGGCTTTACCATATGGGCTTTATTACTATTCTTTTTAATCCAAAAGTTGGCATTTTCTATATGTCTCTCTTGCCTCAATTTGTCGATCCGCAGCGCGGTCATCCTTTGACTCAGACGCTTATTCTGGGTTTTACGCATCTTACACTTGCCATAGTGGGCAATACCCTTTTCATTATGACGGCTGGCAGCGTGGCTAAATTCTTTGCCGCAAATCCTATCTGGCTTTTGGTGCAACGCTGGGTTATGGGGGTATTGTTGGCCGGTGTTGCCCTGCATATCGCATTTGATTAATTCTTGTGGAGAAAAATCATGACCAAGCTTTCCGTATCCATCACCACTTTGCCGCATGCTGAAGGGCTTGCGATCCCCGCTTATGCGACGGAGCATTCCGCCGGCATGGACCTCTGCGCTGCCGTTACTAATGATGTTGTGATTGAACCTGGTAAGCGCGCACTGGTGCCGACAGGCCTGTCGATGGCCTTGCCGGAAGGGTTTGAGGCGCAAGTGCGCCCGCGTTCCGGTCTCGCTTTGAAAAACGGCATCACTGTTCTAAACAGTCCCGGCACAATTGACGCCGACTACCGCGGTGAAGTGCAGGTGATCCTCGCCAATCTCGGGACTGAGCCTTTTACAATCACGCGTGGCATGCGCATCGCGCAAATGGTGGTGGCAGCCTATGCGCGGGTGGAGTGGCAGCAGGTTTCAGCATTGCCTGAAACGGCGCGTGGTGCGGGTGGGTTTGGCTCAACCGGCACCAGCCAGCAGAAAAAAGCGAGCGGCTAAACTTTCTGCACCAACCTATTGGTTGCACCCTCCAACTCATCCTTCAACCGCGTCATAAAGTCGGTGCGGTCGAGGCCGGGTGCAATCGGCGGCAGAAACTCAATCGTGATCATGCCCGGCTTTTTCGAAAAGCTGTTTTTAGGCCATAAAAGGCCGGAATTCAGCGCCATTGGAACGACTGGTAAATTCAACTCCTGATACAAAGCGGCCACGCCGCTTTTGTAAGTTCTTTCTTCACCGGGAGCCGTGCGTGTGCCTTGGGGAAAAATCACGATCTTGCGTTTGGCCCTAGCCGCCTTATGCGCTGCTTCCATCATGCCGGACAGCGCTTTGGATCCTGCACTACGGTCGATGGGGATCATGCCGGACCGACGTAAGTACCAGCCCCAGATGGGGATATTCAGTAATTCTTTTTTCAACACAATCGCGGGATCGTCGAACAGCACATGCAGTTTGAAAGTCTCCCACGCTGACTGATGCTTGGCCGCGATGATGCAGGAGCCGGGCGGAATATATTTCTGACCTATAACACGGTAAGTCATGCCGCCGATATATTTTTCAATCCATATCACCTGCATCAGCCACAGATGCACGATGTTTAAAAAAGCACGGCGCGGCAAGACTAGTGTCCATAGCAGGGCAAAACACATGAAAGCTGTGATGCTGAATAAAGCGATATTGAAGAAAAGCGAGCGCAGCCAGTTCATCACTACCCGTTCACCGCGCCGCCAGATGCAGCCGTAGACTGGCTAACAGATATTTATTATATTCGGTGACGAGCAGGCTTGCTGTACCCGGACGCCGCCACCATTGCTGCAGTTTGACGCTATCCGGCGAAATAGGATGCGGGATAATCAGCATATCCGGCATGGCGCTGTGGAAAATCAACAGGCTGCGCGGCATATGGTAGTTGGCGGTAACGAGACGGAGCGAATGATAATCTTCCAGCGTCATCCATGTTTCAGTTTCATCGGCATTGCCTAGCGTGCTTTCCGCCGCATAGCCCAGAATAATGCAGCAATCGCGCAATTCCTTGGAAACGGGCTGGCTGCCCAGCAGATGATCGAGCGTCAGGCCCTGATGCACGCCGGAGATAAAAAGTTTTTTCCCTTTGCGGGAATTGAGCAATTCGAGCCCGGTCATGACGCGCTCGCTGCCGCCGGTCAAGACGACAATCGCATCGGTCGATTGCAGATCACCACTGACTTGCGGTTCTTCAAGCCCCTCAATAGTCAGGACGAATAGCAGCAAGCCACAAAACCAGATCGCAACAATGGCGCCCGCTATCACGATGAGATAGCGGTGGAGACGCGGCGCAGCTATTGCGGGTTTTGCTTTTTTCTTCATGGCATGGATCGTAGCAGTTTAAGGGCCGATAGACGAGCCGACAAGGCCGCCATAGCTATAGCGGCCAGCGGCACAACGAGAACCGAAGCCGCAAGTCCTGCCCAATGCATCGGCTGCAGCAAAGCGGGGTCGGCAAAACGGCGCAGGAAAAACAACAAGATACCAACGCTGATAAGGGCCAGAATAAATCCGACCATGGACGCCCGGCCTGCCAAACGCCTTGCATGATACTGGAAGGTTTTGGCAATCGCGTCATCGTCCGCACCGATAATATGCAGCAGGGCAATTGTGTCGTGCTCCGTCGCCATAATCGCGCGGCAGATCAGGCTGACTGCGATAATAAGCGTGACTGCGGTCAGCAATATCATCAGCCCAGCCATCAGCGCCAAACCGTTTACCAGATGGTTCATATCGGCAAGCCATGCGGCGTGATCGTCAACATGAATGTCTTCTGCGACGTTCTTTAGTTTATCCTGCAGGGTTGCGGCGGTAAGGCTGCTGCCAGTCTTGCGCTCCACATCAATCAGTGTCGGCAGGGCAATAGCTTTCAAAAGTTCCGGCTGGCTGATCCAGGGTTTTAGCAAACGCGCGGCTTCGTCGTCAGGCAGCGGCATGACAAGGGCGATATCCGGCTGCGCTTTTAAGATCGCCAGCGTTTGCCGCACGCGCTCGATCTGCGGCATATTGGCTTCGTCTTCGACGGCAGGAATTTCGATTGTCAGACGGCTTTCGACGCCGGTGTCCCATGTCAAAGTGATAGCGGATAAAGTGGCTTCCGCCGCCGTAGCAAAGGTTGCGACATAAACCATGATGCCGACAAGCGCCACAAAGAACCAGCTGAGATGCTGATACCGAAAAGCGGGTGAGAAAACGGAGCGGGGCAGGGCCATGTTAAACTCGCGCAACACGCATAGAGATCGGGAAATGAAAGAATTTCGTTTCTTCGGGGTTTGGCCAAACAGATTTTACGGCCTCTTCCAACCTGTCGACAGGATTATATTTTTTAGCTTCCTTAAAATACTTTACGGACGACCAGCTGTTAAAATAACCCAATAACTGATGGGTTGACCATTGAATATTCATGGAAAAAGCGGGTGCTGTTATTTCCTGCTCAAACGGAAAAGGCAGTGTTTTATAAGACGTGGTAACGGGCTCTCTTTCTAGCGGCCAGTAAGGAGTGATTAGTTGAAAGAAAGTGGCCAGTTGCCGCATCAAAGGCTGGTCTTTGGTGGAAAGAAGGTTATAGGTCCAGAGGGCGATAACCCCCTCTTTTTTTAAAACGCGTTTTGCTTCTTTGTAGAAATCATCATGCCTGAACCAATGCGCAGCCTGAGCGACCGTAACAAGGTCGACCGCGTGGTCCGGCAGGCCTGAATTTTCAGCTAGCGCTTCATAGTAAGTAATCTTAGGATTTGGTTCCGCTTGAGCAATCTGCGCGGCGCTGGCATCGGTTGCAGTTACATGATCAAAATATTGCGCCAATCTTTCAGAAGCCTGGCCGCTGCCGCAGGCGCAATCCCACGCCTCATTTTGGGACGGTGTTATTTCTGTCAGCCATTTAAATAGAGCGTCTGGATAGCTTGGCCTAAATTCGGCATAAGACTTGGCCAGTGATGAGAAATGATCATTAAAAACCATATCTCACGCCGCCTTCGCCGCGAGAGATGTCAGATGCCCATTTTTCAGGCGCAAGGCTGGTTTATTGAAACGCTCAACCAGATTTTGCTGGTGCGTCGCCAGAATGACGGCGGTGCCCATTTTGTGCAGCTCGTCAAACAGGTGAAATAGTTTGATGGCGGTTTCGTCATCAACATTGCCGGTGGGTTCGTCCGCCAAAAGCATTTTTGGTTTGTTGACCACGGCGCGGGCGATGGCGACGCGTTGTTGCTCGCCGCCGGACAGCTCTGCGGGCAGGGCGTCAAGGCGTTTGCCAAGTCCGACCCATTCTAGCAATTCACGGGTATGCCGCGTGATGTAATCTTCGTCAGTTCCCACCAGCCGCAGCGGCAAGGCGGCATTTTCCATCGCCGTTAAATGGGGGATCAGGCGGAAATCCTGAAACACCACGCCTATTTGCCGGCGGATGTCGGGCAGGTCCTTGCGCGCGACATGGGATGTGTCGTGGCCGAACAGGAAAACACGGCCTGTATTGGGTTTTTCGGCGCAGCACATCAGGCGCAGCAGGGACGATTTGCCAGCGCCACTCGGCCCGGTCAGGAAGTAAAAGCCGCCTTTAGGCAGCGCAAAATTGATATCGGTCAGAACCGGATGGTTCTCACCGTAATTCAGACTGACTTTTTCAAACTGGACGAGCATAAATGCAATGTTCCTTCATCAACTTCCAGCAAGCTTATTCTCGAAGAAATTTAGGCGGAATTGGATTTGGTTACAATGAGATAACGTGCCGTTGTGGCTATTCGTTACAATCTCTTAACCAGCATTATTCAGGATGTTTTAAGCCATTTCCTTTAATTTATCTAAAGCTTTAGAAATTTTTTAAGGAGTGACTTATGACCAGACCATATATAGGCGGCCTTCGTCGCGAGAACACAGTTCCTTTGGCTGACATTAAGGGCTGTCCAGCCAAAGAAGTTATTCCTGTAGTGCATGAAAAAAATGGGAGGACCGTTCTGGTCGCTTTAGGTGAAGGTGGTAGCAATATTGTTACAGATAAGAAGGGAAGCCTCGTTCAGGCTACGAAGCATGAGGTAGGTGTGGGGGGAGATTTTAAGAAAAGGTGTTTGTCTTTGAAACCATCTCACTAAATTAGCTCTGCTATTTGGCACATTACATTTTGTAAATATGCATATAGGCTAAGTGATAAAAGCATACTTTATATAGTGGCTTGCTCACCCATTGATTGCTTTCTATAAGCATGAGCATGATCATCGCCTGCCCTTTTTGCCAGACGCGTTTTTTGGTAGCGGCGAGCCTTTTTGCGGCCGGGCCGCGGCAGGTCACTTGCGCAAAATGCAAACATGGCTGGCGGGCTGATGCACCACCTCCTGAAGCTGCCCCGGATACTACCGGGGGTGCAGTCGCTATTGATGTAACGCCGACTATGGTCTCGCCATTACTGCCAGAAAAACCAGTATTACCGCCGCCAGCGCCCATTTTTTCGCCTCTGGCCAGGCGATTTTTCCGCTTTGCGGGTATGGCAATGGTGGTTGTTTTTGCGGTCTGGTTTATTTTGGACCGGCAGGAGATTGCCAGGCAAATGGGCTTTCTTGAGCCTTTTTATGACACAATTGGCCTGCATATATTCCATACCGGTGAGGGATTAACGATTGGTTCGGTCCGGTCCGAGTTGGTCTATGAAGACGGCATTATGAAGCTGGTGGTTGACGGCAAAGTAGTTAATACGACAAAGAAAGTGCAGCTAATACCGTCAATTCGAGCTTCCGCCCTCGGTTCCGACGGCAAAGTGATGCAGGACTGGCAGATTGATGCGCCAGCAGCTACAGTGAAGCCCGGTGGAGAAGTGCCGTTCCGCTCGTCAATCAATGCCCCCAAAGGCACAGTCGTGGATATCAATCTGAATTATATAGAGAAGATGCCAGATGCCCCTGAATGAAACGAATCCTGTCAAGGACGCCGCCAAAGGCGCTCATATCCTGATTGCGGAAGATAATCCTGCCGTGCGGGAATTTATCCAGAGGTCACTAATGTCGGCCGGGTACAAAACCATCGCCGTGGCCGACGGCCAGCAGGCGCTGGATGCTCTGGCCAAGGAAAAATTCGATGTGCTGGTAACAGACATCGTCATGCCGAATGTTGATGGCATCGCGCTGGCACTGAAGGCCGTGCGGCTGTTTCCCGATTTGCGCATCGTCATGATCTCAGGCTATGCGCAGGAACGCATGCGCGCGCACAATCTGGACGCGCTGGTGCACCGTATTATAGCCAAGCCTTTTTCGCTGGAAGAAATTTGCGATGCAGTCAAAGATTCCATCGCACTTCCCCCTGGAACAATCTGAGAATTTTTAAATGAAGCCTCCTATTCGTAAAGCCGTATTCCCTGTTGCTGGTCTTGGCACAAGGTTTTTGCCCGCTACCAAGGCGATGCCGAAAGAAATGCTCACGCTGGTGGATCGTCCGCTGATTCAGCATGCGGTAGATGAAGCGCGCGCCGCGGGGATCGAGCAATTTATTTTTGTCACCAGCCGCGGTAAGGGCGCGTTGGAAGACCATTTCGACAGTAATAACGAATTAAAACGCACGCTAGAGGCGCGGGGCAAGAATCGCGAGCTTGAGATTCTTAAATCCACGGATATTGATTCCGGACAATTGCTGTTTACGCGCCAGCGCGAACCGCTTGGTCTTGGGCATGCTGTCTGGTGCGCCCGGCACTTAGTAGGCAATGAGCCTTTCGCCATTTTGCTCGCCGATGACGTTGTGCTGGCAGAAAAATCCTGCCTGAAGCAGATGATCGAAGCCTACAACGAGGTCGGCGGAAATCTGGTCGGTGTCGTCGATGTGCCAAAGCAGCATACGAATCGTTACGGTATTCTGGATGTCGAAAGCGACAATGGACGTTTGGCAAAAGTTAAAGGGCTGGTAGAAAAACCAGAGCCTGAAAAAGCGCCGTCAACCCTGTCGATAATCGGACGCTATATTTTGCAGCCGCAAATTTTTACCGAGCTGGAAAACAAACACACCGGCGCAGGTGGCGAAATCCAATTGACCGACAGCATGGCGCGACTGATCGGCAAGCAGCCTTTCCACGGCGTGCGTTACGAAGGCACGCGTTACGATTGCGGCGATAAAGTTGGTTTTATTGAAGCGACTGCTGCCTTTGCTCTGGCCAACCCTGCTTTCGGTACGCAGGTGCGCGATGCCTTGAAGAAGTTGCTTGCCTAAGAGGTCGCTATGCAAATCGTAGTGATGGGCGCTGGTTATGTCGGCCTTGTCTCGGCGGCGTGTTTTGCCGAATTCGGTCATAAAGTCACATGTATCGATCAGGATGCAAAGCGTATTGCACGTCTGAATCAGGGTGAGATCCCGATTTTCGAACCCGGCCTTGATGAACTTGTAGCCAAGAATGTCGAACGCGGCACGCTGCAATTCGGTGCTGGATTATTGCCTGCACTGACATCGGCCGATGCTGTGTTTATCGCTGTCGGCACGCCGACGCGGCGTGGCGATGGCCATGCGGATCTCAGTTTTGTGTATACCGCAGCTGAAGAAATAGCGCGTAACCTGCAGCGCTATACAGTCGTCATCACCAAATCGACGGTACCTGTGGGGACCTGCCGCGAGATCACGAAAGTGATGCGCAAGGCTAACCTGAAGGCCGAGTTTGATGTTTGTTCAAACCCCGAATTTTTGCGCGAAGGCTCAGCCATCAATGACTTTATGCGGCCTGACCGTGTGATTATCGGGTGCGAGACGGAGCGAGCTTCCGCAGTCATACAGGCGCTTTACCGTCCGCTTTATCTGATCGAAACGCCTATGGTCATCACAGCGCCGGAAACGGCGGAGATGATCAAATATGCTTCCAATGCTTTTCTGGCGACGAAGATTACCTTCATTAATGAAATCGCAGATCTGTGCGAGAAAACCGGCGCCGATGTGCAAATAGTTGCCAAAGGTATGGGGCTGGATGGTCGCATCGGCCGCAAATTTTTACACGCGGGGCCTGGCTATGGCGGTTCCTGTTTTCCCAAAGATGCGATCGCGCTGGTGCGCACGGCGCAGGATAAAGGCGCGCCTCTGCGTCTTGTTGAGGCCACGATTGATATCAACAGGCAGCGCAAGAAAAACATGGCGATGCGGGTGATGGATGCTTGCGACGGTTCCGTGCGCGGTAAAAGCATTGCCGTGCTGGGCCTGACTTTTAAACCGAATACAGATGATATGCGCGACAGCGTTAGTCTCGATATCATCCCGGCACTGCAACGCGCGGGTGCCGTCATTCGCGCTTACGATCCTGCGGGGATGGAAGAAGCCAAAACTCTGCTGAAAGATGTTGTTTGGTGCAACGGTCCGTTTGAAGCGATGCAGGGTGCAGATGCCGCCGTACTGCTGACGGAATGGAACGAGTTTCGCGCGCTCGATATCCAGCGCATGAAGGCGGCGCTAAAGCAGCCGGTTATGGTCGATCTGCGCAATGTTTATAAGCCGGAAGATATGGAACGTGCCGGTTTCCGTTATGTAAGCATAGGGAGGTAGTGTTATTCGTAAATTTCCGGTGCCGTCGTGTGTGGCGGTTTCCGGCAATTTTCCCACATAAATTCGAACAAGTTACGCGTCGATTCTGCCAAAGGCGCGCTATCAATAACCAGAATCTTTGTGGTCAAATTGCGTGACCGGTCGATAGTAATCCCCACGGCAATTTTGCTGCCATAAATAACCTGAATGTTTCTCTTGAAGAATCGCTTTGGCATCCACCTAAACTCTTCAAGCGGGTAAAAGATATGGGTGTTGCCTTCCTCTGCTATAAACCTCCACTTAAGTCCATGCTTTCTTAAGCGTCGAAAACTTTGAATTTCCTCTTCCGTAACAAGACGCGGATCAGCATAAATGAAAAGCGCTTCGCCCTTTTTTCCCTTGGTTGTGTGGTGAATATCGTCGAGAAGCTGCAAATAGCAGTCGTCCCCTTCCAATGTAACAACGTCGTTATTTCTGACGCGCACGCCCGATGACAGAAAAACTATCTTAGATTGTTCCAATGTGGATACAATGGCCTCCATGGTTTTATCACGTGGCGAAATATGGCCGGATTCGATTTTGCGGATGGTGGCAATAGAAAGGCCTGAGGCAGTGGCCAATTCATCTTGCGACCAGTTAAGCAGAGCTCGAGCAGCGCGTATTTGTGAGGCGTTAATATAAACATGATGCTTACTATCCATAGTTATCCTCGTCCACTTTTTTTATGAGGCGTCGCCTTGCGTTCCACTTTATTCAACGGCGTTGCCTTTTCCCACATGGAATAAAATTGTTGGCGGAAAGCATCGGCGACGACGCGCGACTGGAAAACAACGATTTTTGGTGCGGGGTCAGTGTCGGTATGATAATCGCGTATTTGTCGCCGTAAACATAAAAAGGGACAGAATCGACATAGTGTTTGGATATCCAGCGATATTCACAATATGAGGCCGCAGGTAAAGTGTTTTTGTCTTCAGTTAATATGCATTTAACCTGCACATTATTCGTAAGCGACTGCATCCTTGTTACATGGAAATCGAGGTAATCACCTAGAGGTTCTATGAAATACTTATCGTCTGAAGGGCAGGCTACGACGATATCACCACCTTTGCTTTCAGCTATTCGGTAAACATCATCGAAGAATGCTTTGGCTCCTTCATGACCTTGATAAATTTTAATATCTTCGGGACGGTGCCGCACGCCACCATGTTCGATAAATTCGAGGCCCGCATCCTCGAAGGCGCAACATATGTCATCGTTTGTTTTACCGCGCGGCGAAATATTGCCAGCTTCAATTTTCCGGATAGTGGCGATGGAGAGTCCGGACCGTTCGGCCAGCTCGTCCTGCGACCAGTCAAGCAAGGCTCGCCCGGCTCTGATCTGCCGCGCGTTGAGGCTGTTCATACCCTGCATTGATTGCACATTACAAACACCGATTACTTTATGCTCCGCAGACTAGCGTATTCTTTGTGGCAAGGAAAGTAGGGGCGAAGCAGAGGGGACAAACTGGTTATCCTCATTTGTACCTACAGATGTAGGCAACTGCTTTAGATATTCTAAACCATCAAAATAACATGCTGGCATAATGTTTTCCGTATTTTTGGATCCTCTATGTCACGTTCGAAAGCCATGAATGTTCCGGCTCAAATGACCGGCAATGGAGGTAGAGCCGCGCCAGTATGGAAACAGTTTTGCGTCCTTTCCGCAACATTGTTTATCGGTGTTCTCGTCAGCTTCTTATTGGCTTGGCACCTGCTGCAATTGGAAAATCAGAAAGAAGCAGCTGAGTATGAAAGGAGGGTTAGTCAGGTTATGTCCTCCATTGAGCAAGGTTTTCATAGTGATGAAGATATTCTCTCCAGCACCGGTTCTTTTCTCGCCGTTGAGCCAAAAGCGTCGCCAGATGATTTTGCGCAATTCACGACACCCTATCTTCTTTTCCGGCCCGAGATCGATGTTATAGCTTGGCTGCCTTACGTTACCGATAATCAACGCTCGATATTCGAACATAAAGCACAAAAATTCTTACCAGGCTTTTCAATTCAATTTCCTGTGGCCCATATCGGAAAATTATCTTCGCCCGAACATTTTCCGGTCTATTACCAACAACCCTTTACCAAAGAGTTTCAAAACCTTGATGTAGCTGCAGATCCTGATGCGCTGAAGGCCATTGAGCGCGCCCGTGATCAAAAACAGATTATTGCACTTCAGAACCCTTTGCGGGTCATTTTGGGATTTCCCAATGCAGATCCATCCAATGCCCTGGTGGAGCTTTTTTACCCGGTTTTTCGCGCGGATACGTCTCTGGCAGGCATCGTCACGCTCAGTATGGATCTCAACGATATAGTGACCACCGTTTCCTCCAATCTCGATGCGCACGATCTCCAGGTAAGCATCAAAGATGTCGGATCAACGGCAAATTCGTCAGATATTGTTTCTCCGGAAAATATGTTCTTTCACAGATTGGGGTTGCGGACCGATCAAAAATCTGTCCTCACGCATAGTTTAAAGATCGGTGATGGCGAGCGTGAAGTTGTCTTTATTTTTACGAATGAAGTCAGCTGGTGGATGCGTCATAAAATTGTTTTCTTTGTCTTGTTCGCAAGTTTGAGTGTTGTGATTTTATTGATTATCTATTGGAGCAATTTATTTCGGCTGGCCGAGGCAAAGAAACGTGCAGAAAGTGCAACCAAGGCCAAAAGCATGTTTTTGGCCAATATGAGCCATGAAATTCGCACGCCAATGAACGGCGTTATGGGTATGATCGACCTTGCCCTCGATACCGAACTGACAAAACTTCAGCGTGAATGGCTAGAAACATCGCGCAATTCCGCTGAAGCCCTTATGGGTATTATCAACGATATTCTTGATCTATCCAAGATCGAAGCGGACAAGTTAACGATCGAAGCTATTCCAACGGACATACATGCCGTGATCGAAACTGTCACGGATTTATTGTACATACGCGCTACCGCCAAAGGGTTGGTTCTGCTGGTAGAGGTTGCCTTTGACCTGCCGCGTCATATCATCGGCGACCCTATGCGCCTGCGGCAGATTATTATGAACTTTGTCAGTAACGCGCTTAAATTCACCGAACAAGGGCATGTTCTTATCCGTGCCAAGTGTGTCGGCAAAGATCCGCCGATGTTGCACCTTGAAATCGAGGATACGGGCATTGGCATCGCGCCGGAGAATTTGCCCCTGATATTCAAGGAATTTACGCAAGAAGAGGAATCGACAACCCGCCGTTTTGGCGGCACGGGCCTTGGCCTCGCCATCTCTAAAAATCTGGTCGAAATGATGGGTGGCTCTATAGGCGTGCGCAGTGCTGTGGGTAAAGGCTCTGTCTTCTGGTGCACATTGCCTTTGAAACTCGATCCCGCCAAACCATTTGAAGAAGTGAAGCTGCCGGACGATATGGTCAACGCCCGTACGTTGGTGATTGAGCGTTACGTCCCGGTGCAGAAACAGTTGGAAGCATGCTTTGCTGCGTGGGGAATACCTTGCGATATTGTATCCAACTCAAAGGAGGCGCTGGCCAGTTTCAGGAAACCTTCCGCCGAAAAATCCCCCTACCGTTTTGTATTGATCGATGCTGAATTGGCTGGCTGGCTTTCACTTCTGGAGAACATACCAGCGCTTGCCTTAACTCAATCTTTGCAGGTTATTCTTTGTGTTCCGCCGGATATGGTTTTTGATGGCCCGAATCTGAGGAGTCGCGGCGTTACAGCTATTTTGACCAAACCGCTTTATCCGTCGAACCTTTTCGACATGCAGTTCTACCTTTGGCAGAACAGACACCAGAATTTCCCGGAGATAATCACCAAGCGCAGCCTGACTCAGGGTGACGCAGGAAATGATCCAGAACGTATAACGCAGGACATTGTTTCATCCTCAACCCGCACTGACTTTACTGGCGTATGTGTCTTGCTTGTGGAAGATCAACCCGTTAACCAGCAGCTTATGAAAATTATACTTGGCAAAGTGAAGTGCGATGTCGATCTCGCCGTCAATGGTATGGAGGCGGTCAAGAAAGTCGCGGCTGCCCATTACGACATTGTTTTTATGGATTGCCAGATGCCGGAAATGGACGGCTTTGAAGCAACCAAGGCGATACGGACAGCAGAAAAAATGCAAGGCCATTGTCTGCCGATTATAGCTCTTACAGCGGATGCCATGCAGGGCGACAGGGAGAAATGCCTGGCTGCAGGGATGACGGATTACGTCAACAAACCTGTTAAGGCCGCGCAAATTCACGACATGTTGCGCCGGTATGCCGGCGTCACTCAGCCGATACTCAAACAAGACCATACAGGGTGATGCAAAATGTGTTTTATCCGCAACGTCAGAATGCAAACCGGAATTATTCTTCCGATTATTCTTGTTCCAATCCTATGGCTTCCTTCTAAATGGGGCCAAGCCTTTTTTCAATTCGTTGGTTTAGGCAGGCTGCTGATGTCACCCAGGTTGCTGTTATCCAAACTTGCCATGCGACCTTGGAAGGCAGTCGCAACCGTTTGTGTTTTTCTTGTTTTCATATGTCCTTCGGCGCACGCGACCGATCAGCTTGATATATCTACCGGATTGAAAACACTGTTACTGATGACGAACCGAGTTTCTGGTTTGATAGCTGTAGCGGTGGTGTTTGATCCCGCCAATCCGGAATCCAGAATGGATGCAGAAAATATCAGGAGCGCCATTGACAGCGGCAACGGCGTTCCTGGCGGGCTAAAAATGACAGCAGAACTTGTCGGCTATACCTCTTTCTTGAAGTCAACTGATGCTAAAGTGGCGTTTCTTGCCAAGGCGATACCCGTCAGTAGCTTTGATACGATCAGCGCAACGGCTCAGAGCTCAGGAATTTTGACGATTTCAACAGATCTTGATTGTGTGAAGTCCGGCAAATGCGTGCTCGGCATCATGTCAAAACCGCGCGTGGAAATTTACTACAGCCCGGCTGCGGCCGAAGCGGCGCATATCAATTTTGCTCCGGCTTTTATCATGCTGGCCAAACAAGTCTGACCTTTGGGGAGAAAATAAATGAAACATCTATTATTCATAACAAGCCTCATGGCTGGTAGTGCAATCTGGGGTTGCTCTGCGACTGCCTATGCACAATCTATGGATTATGGCGCGCTGCAGGAATTATTCGGTGAAGATATTACCACCAACGCAACTGGTACCCCGCAGCGGGCCAGCGAAGTCGCAGCCAATATGACAATTATTACCGCCGATGAAATTCGCCAATCCGGTCGTCGTAATATTCCGGAAATCATCGGTCTTTATGTGGCCGGTATGGATGTTCTGCAAATTAGCAGCACGTCTTTTGATGTGGGCGTGCGTGGGTATCAGCAGCCGTATCAGCCGCGCCTGTTGGTATTGGTGGATGGCAGGCAGGTGTTCGTTGATGACTATTCCCGCACTATTTGGGATCATATACCTGTGAATATTGACGATATTCGCCAGATCGAAGTGGTGAAGGGCGCCAGTTCGGCCCTGTTCGGATCGAATGCCGCCGGCGGCGTGATCAATATCATCACCTATAGCCCGCTTTATGATCATAATAATGTTGCCGCTGTTTCCTATGGTACGCAAAACAAGACATCCGGCGACGCTACAGCAACGGTCAAGCTTGGCGATTTAGGCGGCATTAAAGTCTCGGCGGGTGGAATGGCTGGCGATGAATTTCATACCGAGCGCAATCCTTACGATCCACCCCTTTTGAATCCGTCGCATCGTTATATATCTGAGAATTCATTGTTTCAGGTTGATCCCAAGCTTCAGGCCTTTACGGAATTCACTTACGCCCAGACTATCGATAATCCTGCCTTTCCTCTTTACAGCCGCGAAGGTGAAGATGCGACTTCCTATTCGGTACGTGGTGGATTGTCGTGGCAAACGCCTTATGGCCTGATCAAGAGCAATAATTACCTCAATCACGATTACACCAAATTTTCATCGCCGAACGCATCGACTGGCGTCAACAGATTTGATTTCACGACAGATTTAATTGTCAGCCAGCTGGAAGATCAGTTCAAGATCGGTACTGACCATACCTTCCGCGCGGCGCTGGAATATCGTCATAGAACATTCAGTGATGCCGGTCTTAGTCAGGCATTCCCCCAAGCTCCAGTATTTGACCAGGATATTTATGCGGTGAGCGGCACCTGGTTGTGGCAAATCGATGATAGGCTGTCATGGACCAATGCCTTGCGCGTCGATCACGAGGATTCGGAGCAAACCGGTACTTTATTCACAGGCACTCATTACACCAACTCCGACTACAGCCATGCCTTAAATACATGGAGTGCGAATTCAGGCCTGGTTTACAAGGCAACGGATATGGATACTTTCCGCGCTACTTATGGTCGCGGCGTGCAATTACCCAGTTTGATTCAGACTGGTTACAACCAAACGCTCCCTTACGGTGCCATCTTCGTTGATGAAGAAGGTAATCCTAATCTGAAGCCCACAATCGTTCAAAATTACGAATTGGATTATGACCGGCAATTGCCTGATATATTTTCCACGGCTACCTTTGCGGCCTACTATGAAATTAATAAGGATATAGTCGGGTTTGAAGACAGTTCCGTTCTGAATTACCCGATCCTGTTCGACCAAAGCACCAATGTGGGCAACAGTCAGGGTTGGGGCGGGGAGCTCGACCTGAAAGGCAAACACCCGACCGGTTTCCGTTGGGACGCGAGTTACAGTTACGCGCGGGTAGCGGATTCCAACACGGTAGCCAGCGTTCTGAACTATCAAGGCTCGACGCCGCAACATCATTTCCGTTTGTCTGGCGGTTATACAACGGGCCCGTGGGAATTCGACGCTAACGGCCAGTATCTGACTGCGTCCAACATGATGCGGGTTAATTCGGCACTCAGTACCTTCGCGCCTTCATCCACCGACGATTATGTCAGTATTGGCGGACGCATCGGGTACAAAATCAGCGATACCTTTACGGCTGCCTTAAGCGCAACCAACATCAACAGCGCCGCCGTTCAGGAAAGCCCTTATCCTGCCGTAGAACGGCAGGTCTTCCTGACGCTGACGGGTAAATTCTAAAGCGCGCCGCATCTTGTCAGGCTCCGCGCGCGCTTTTTCTTTTGCTGTGGTCGGGTTTTTTCTCAACCTTGTTGAGCGGCGTTGCTTTTTCCCACATGGAATAAAATTGCTGGCGGAAGGCGTCGGCCAGTGCAGGTGATTGTATGACGGTGATCTTTGGTGAGGGATTAGTATCCAGCATAATGATCGCGTATTTATCGTCATAAATATAAAAGGGAACGGAATAAACGTAACTTTTTGATATCCAGCGGCATTCACAATAGGGGGCAACGTGAAATGTGTCCTGATTCTCAGTAATGATGGACCTGACTTTGGTCGTTCGCTTAATCGCCCCCATCCTTTCGTAATGGATGTTTTTATAGTCGCCTATAACTTCCGAAAATCTGTAGGAAGTAGGCCATACCTGAACGATTTCACAGCTTTTTGCTTTCGCCGTCTCGTAAACATCGTCAAAGAATGCTTTAGCGCCCTCGCGTCCTTGGTAGATTTTGATATCTTCAGGACGTTGGCGTACACCACCGGGTTCGATAAATTCTAGCCCGGCATTCTCAAAAGCGTGGCGGATATCGTCGTTGGTTTTATCTCTGGGGGATATATTTCCAGTTTCGATTTTGCGAATTGTGGCGATTGAAAGACCGGACTTCTTAGCTAAATCTTCCTGCGACCAATCGATCAGGGCTCGCGCCGCGCGGATCTGGTGATAAGTGATGGTTTTCTGGCTACTCATATATCACCGCTTTTCAAAGCGTTTTTTGCCGGACGGAGATTGTGGCTTCTCTAGCTTATTAAGCGGTGTTGCCTTCTCCCACATGGAATAAAATTGTTGGCGAAGAGCTTCGGCAACGGCATGCGACTGAATAACGATTATTTTTGGTGAAGGTTCTGCATCAAGAATGATAAGCGCATATTTGTCATTATATACATAGAAAGGCGCAGCATCTATGTAGCGTTTGGACATCCAACGATATTCGCAATAACTTGCCGCAGGTAGAATATTTTCGTCTTCTGTTATAATACATTTAACGGAATAACCGTCTTTGATCGCCGCCATTCTTGCGACATGGATCAAATGGTAGTCTCCTAAAACAGTAACAAAAAACTTTCTTGCTGACGGATGTAAAATAATGCATTCGCCGCCCCTTGTTTTGGCGGTGTGGTAAACATCGTCAAAAAAGGCTTTGGCACCTTCGTGCCCTTGATAAACTTTAATGTCCTCTGGACAGTAACGCACACCGCCGGGTTCAATAAATTCTAACCCGGCATTCTCAAAAGCGTGACGGATATCGTCGTTGGTTTTGCCACGCGGTGAGATATTTCCAGTTTCGATTTTGCGAATTGTGGCAACGGAAAGATGCGTCGCCTTGGCTAGATCATCCTGCGACCAGTCAAGCAGGGCGCGCGCGGCTTTAATCTGTCGCGCGGTGAGGTTGCTCATGCCCTGCATAGGTCACACCTGAAAAAGACCATTTAATTTACAGCGGCAGGCTAGCTTATTATTTGCGGCAGGGAAAGTGGGGTTCCTCTCCCCTTGAGGGAGAGGAAGCAAAAACTTGGGCTTGGCTTGCCAAGTCCTTAGTTTTTGCAGGTGAGGGGTTCTCTTACAGCTACCATCTTGGCCCTCCTCTCATGAAACCAGTGGTTTCATATCTCTCGTAAGGGGGGGGGACTACACCGCTCTTCTGGCAACATATTTCTCCCCAAACTATCTGAAAAATATACCTACAGTATATGAAACCAATATTTTGCCGGAAAGTAGATGAAAGCGCTACGCAGCATAGCGAAAACATATGAATTGAGGCGTTGCGCAGGTGCCGGAAATAACGACACTTGCATCTGTCGCGAACCAGCAAACGGAGTATGCCATGGGTGCTTTAAAGGCAGAGGATACCGCAGCGAATGTTACTGAAAGCAAGGGGATGGAGCCGATCATCGCCCGCATCGGCGGCACGGTGGTTGTGCCCTTCAGCCGTAGCGGCAACGGCCCAGAGCATCCGCTGACCTATGCGGTTCTGGGCGGCGAGGTCTGGCTGGTGCGCGAAGATAACACGCCCATTGGCGAGCAGGATTTGCTCTCCATCTACGCCTTGCTGGCGCATATCGCCCATAGTCAGGATACCGATCAGGCGTTGCTGGAGGCAATGGTCGAGGCTGAATTCAGCGTTACCGATATCCGGAAAATCCCGCAACACCGTCTGCACAATGTCATGGAATTCCTCATCGACCTGCGCCTTGATGGAGTGCGGAGCAGGCGGTGATTGAAGCAAAATACCTGAAGACCTAAATCAACGTTTGAGTGCAACCACTTCAGCTTGATGTTCAGGGTCGGAATATTTCTCACCAAAACGATTATTTTCTGGTTCACCCAATTCACTTAGTGAAGGGGTTGTGTGAACTTTATTCTCTACTATTTTATTAGTGTTGCCTTCGACGATTCCTTCTTCGCCATTTACACGTATGGCGCGATGTTGACGATGAGGGATTTGACTAACGGGCACACGCTCATAAGCCATAATGATTGCTAAATCCCCGCGCGTGAAATGGTGTGCGGCGGCACCGTTCAAACAAATGACGCCTGAGTTCTCTGGCCCCTCAATAACATAAGTCATAATGCGAGCAGAGTCCTTGCGTGAAATATTTACAACTTCAACTTTGGTATGTGGCAGAATACCTGATGCTCGTAACAAGCCCGCGTCTATTGTTATGGAACCAAGATAATCGGGATCTGCTTGTGTAACTACGCAGCGATGAATTTTGCCGTAGCAATATTCACGAGTAGGTTCTGGGGAAATGTGAAGCTGCTTTAACAGGCCAAAAGTCACAACCGTATCATCTGTCATTACGGGGTGATCCATTTTTTGTCTCCTTTTGAGGCCGTTGTTAAAAGTTTATGTCTTTAATGCCGATATTTCTAGGGCACTAAAACCCTTAGTTGATCTTGTCGCTGTTCTTTCCATTACTAACAATTCACGATTACCTCTTGCTTCTTGCATCGCTAGTCGTTTTGCGTCCCCAGCTCCGTCAACGACTTCACCTTTCCATGATGGCTCAATTTTCTTTGCACGCTCGATAAGAGCAGTGAGCGTAATTTCAAATTTTTGCCTAATGCCCAGTCTAAGGCGTTTATGCCTATCAAAATTCTCAGCATATGCTGGGTTAGCTGGATAAGAACTAGTGAACACGTCTCCTGCTTTATTAAAGCCCAAACGTTTGATAAGGCTAATGCTGGGCTGATTGTTTGGGTCAATCGTTGCATAGAATGATTGCAATTTAAGTGCCGTGGTAACGCGAACCAGCAACCTAATGGTGGCGTCTGTCGCAATTCTTATTCTTTGATAGGATGGGTCAACAAGATAAGCAATCGCTGCGCTATGTTTCTCTGCATCATAATCATACAGCATTACTGAGCCCATCAATTCTCCATTTTGCTTATCTTCGATAGCCAGGTAAAAGTCTGTGCGAATTGAGCCTTGTTTTTGTTGCTGAAGGGCGCTTCTTAAAAACCCCTCTGGGCCGCCAGGATTACCATCGTCTGCTGGTAGTCTTAAATGGGCAAAATAAACGTCATTATTCAATTCCCGTAACCGCCGAAGATCATTTGGGCGAAATTCACGAATTACGAAACGATCAAATTTATCTTCAATAGGTGGAACAATTAAACGATTATCGTTCGCAAATTTTTCGTGTTCACGTTGAGGGCCGCGCTTACCTGAAGAAGCTGTCAGCTCCCGGTGTCCATCATTGAAAGACGAGCCTGTCACAGATCCTAGGGAAGAATGTTCCAAAGAACTTGGGCTGGTAGAGGCTTTCGAGCCCCGACCTGGTGTATTTCCAGTTACGAATGACATAATGCCGAATCCTTAATTATCTTTCTGGTTTATCAAATGCCGTTTTCCACATAATCTCAAACTGATCACGAAATGACTGTGCGACTAATGCTGAACTAATAACGATTATTCTTGGCGCATTTTCGACATCAAAATTAACGATGGCAAATTTGTCCCCATAAACATAAAATGGCAACGATTTGTTGTTCTCTCGCGTATATTTATAAACAAGATATTTAGCGCCGTCATTGGCCCCAGCAACAATTGTTTCATCCTTTTTAGTTGCCAAAGTGCGAATTGCTAATTTTTCAATTTTCATCATACGGTTGATATGAGGGGCACCGTAGTCTCTAAGATGCTTTTTAAAAAGGTTATTATCGCAATTCGAAACACATACAGGTTTGGTACCATCCAATGAGTAGGATTGTTTGCAGGTTTCATATACATCGTCCATGAAGGTCTTGAGGCCGTCAAATCCTTCTAAGGTGGCTATTCCGTCCTTCTTGATCATCACACCTTCATTCTCGGTGAAGATGACATCATACTGCGCGAAGGCTTTCTTGATGCGTTCTGCGGTTTCTTCCTGCGGGCGGAAGGTGCCGTGTTCGATATTTTTGACGGTCTCCGGCGAAACTTTGGCGGCCTTGGCCACTTCCGTGCGGGTCCAATCCAGCAAGCCGCGCGCGGCGCGTAATTGAGGTCCTGTTATCATTTTTACTCGTGCCTAATGTTTCATGGGACGCGGGTTAAACAAATTTTTCTGCTCGGTTTCTTCAGTTCAAAAATCAACAGGCTGTTCTCTCATCACCGCCTGCTCACTTTTGCACTGCAACAGATCAAGCTCTTTAAAACTAAAAACAAATTCCGGTATAGAATTACCCTTTTTGGGGAGTCAGATGCAAGCAAAGCATTACTTTCATCCCCGTTACTATCACTTTTACCTAGCTTGTCGAGCGCGTGGATTTTAACTATGGTGATGGTCTATATCGCTATTTTAATATTTTATAAACTAAACATTCCGTACACGCAACTAATTTTTGGTATTTAATTGCCCCCTATGGGTAGTGTATGTTGCTGTTCGTCAAAGATGGTTACTGCCGCGGGATTGCAAAAAAGCCACAAATTAATCGCATACATAGTGATGCTATAGCCGAGGATTGAATTATGATTATCAAATTGGATGAAATTCAGAATCGCCCCGAAAATACCCTGAATTCGGATGAAAATCCGCAATCTGCCGCTATTATTTACGTTAAGAACTGGATGCGCCAGCCTGCCGAGGCGGCTTCTGCCCCTATTTCGGCTAATGAACGTACCTCCATCAGTGCCCTGATCGCCTATGTTGCCTGGAATTCGGGCGAAAGCGAGTTTCGCGTTGAACGTCGCCTGTCCGACCGTTTCAATATTCCCAATGTTACCCGCCTTCCTGCCGACCAGTTTGATACGGCTATTCGCTATCTGGTTGACGGGATGCCGGGCTGCTAACTCGTTTTGCCTCTAGGGACAAAACAAGTGGAGCGGGTGAAGGGAATCGAACCCTCGTCGTAAGCTTGGGAAGCTTCTGCTCTACCATTGAGCTACACCCGCATAATTCCTAAAACCTAGCACCTCGATGCTTTTTCGCCTAGACTGTTCCTTGATCGCAAGAGGAATCATGCCTAAACCAATGACCTACAGCGCCACGACGCGGGATATTCGTGTAACAGTGCGCCCGGCCTATCTGGATGACCAGTCAGCGCCGAACGACAATCATTTTGTCTGGGCCTATCATGTCACGATTGAAAATCTGGGACGGGAAACCGTTCAGCTGCGCAGCCGCTGCTGGCGTATTACCGATGCGCGCGGCGAGTTGCACGAAGTGCGCGGCCCTGGCGTGATCGGCGAGCAACCGGTTCTGGAGCCGGGCGATGTGTTCGATTACACCAGCGGCACGCCGCTTGCGACGCCGAGCGGTATTATGAACGGCACTTACCAGATGGAAAACGAACGTGGCGAGGCTTTTGATATCGAGATCCCGGCTTTCTCGCTCGATAGCCCTTACCAGCCGATAAGGCTGCATTAGGCAGGGAGAGAAAAAGAGATTAGTGGTCAGAGATGAAGAATGATATTTTATCTCTCACCACTGACCACTGACCACTATGATTAAAACATTTCCCTATAAAGGCGCTCAAGCCGGTCCGAAATTTCTGGTGCTGGGGGCTGTGCATGGCAACGAGAAATGCGGCACCGCCGGCATCAACCGCGTGATGGATGAACTCAATTCCGGTAAATTGAAAATCGCGCGTGGGCAGGTGACATTCGTGCCGATCTGCAACCCACGCGCTTATGAGCGCGATGTGCGTTACACCGAACGTAATCTCAATCGCTATCTTGTGCCGATGGAAAAGCCGGATTGCTATGAGGCGGAGCTGGGTAATATTCTGTGCCCGATGCTGGCGGCGTCCGATGTCGTGCTTGATATCCATTCCTATACTATCGGTGGTCCGCCTTTTATCAGTCTTGAAGATTTCAGCGCTGAAGGTTTGAAACTGGCAGCGATGCTTGGCGGCGAAGCGGTACTTTGTGGCTGGGATGATGCTTACGCTGCTGCAGGCCGTGCGGAAACAAATCCTAACGAATCTATCGGTACCACGGGCTATGCGCGGCGCCAGGGCGCGACGGCGGTGCTGATCGAATGCGGCCAGCATAAAGACCCGGCCTCATCGGAAGTTGCTTACCACGCTATTCGCAATGCTTTGCGTTATCTTAATCTCACGGATGAACCTAAACAGGAAATCACGCTAAACCCGGTACGGCTTGTTAAGTTAAAGGATGTTTTTTTCCGTCAGGACAGCGGCGGAAAATTTACGCAGCACTGGCAGCATCTGCAACCTGTTAAAAAAGGCGATGTGCTGGCGATTGACGGATCGGGCAGGGAAATTCGCGCGCCGCAAGACAGTCTTGTTCTCTTGCCGCACGCCAATGTCGATATCGGCGGCGAGTGGCTTTATTTGGGTGTGGAAACTGCGGAATGATGCGTAATGCGGTCAATCCACGCCGTTACCAGCGCCGAGAAAATAAAGGTCAGCAGAATAATCACCTGCCACATAATGGTGTGGTCGGTTTGGTGTTCGGTATCGATAAAAGTTCTTAAAAGATGGATTGAGGAGATGCTGACCAGCGAAAGCGCCAGTTTGATTTTCAGCGTGCCCGTGGAAACGCGGTCCAGCCATTCCGGTTCATCCGGATGACCGCCAAGGTCAAGTCGCGATACGAAAGTTTCGTAACCACCAATAATGACCATGACCAGCAAGTTCGATATCAGGACGATATCGATAAGGCCGAGCACGGCCAGCATGACTTCAGGTTCCGTTAAATGCGTGGCGTTGATAAGAAGTTGCCAGATTTCGACAACAAAACGGTAAGCGTAAAGTCCCTGTACAAAAATAAGGCCGACATAGAGCGGCACCTGGAGCCAGCGGCTCGCGAAAATCAGACGGGCGAGCGGATGCAGCGGTTTCATGAGAGCTCCTGTAAAATTCAGAATATCTACAAACTGTGGGCAAACTTGCCGGTTTCGTCAAGTATGTCCTGCGTTAATGCGCGGCGGCCCAGTTTGCGGCATGGCCAGCTTCGGCGATAATAGGCACTTGCAGTTTTTGCGCGGGTAGGGGTGCTTCTTCCATAACTTTTTTAATCAGCGGAATTGTCACCTCCAGCTCTGCCTTCGGCACTTCGAAAACCAGTTCGTCATGCACCTGAAGCAGTAAACGTGTGCCGAGTTTGGCCTCTAGGAGGGCGGGTCCCATACGGATCATCGCGCGTTTCATGATATCGGCAGCTGTACCCTGCAGCGGCGCGTTGATGGCCGCGCGTTCGGCGCCGTTGCGACGAGCGGGCATCTTGTCCTTAATGCCGTTGATATAAATGCGTCTTCCAAACAAGGTTTCGACATAGCCTTTATCGCGCGCGAATTCTTTGGTTTCGTTCATCCAGTCGCGCAACTCGTGAAAACGATCGAGATACTGGCGGATGAATTCATTCGCTTCTCCGGGCGAAATGCCGATCTGTTTGCCGAGGCCGAAGCCGCTGATGCCGTAGATGATACCGAAGTTGATGGCCTTGGCGGCGCGACGACGATCCGGCGGCAATTCGTTCAGCGGGATGCCAAAGACCTGGCTCGCGGTCAGCGCGTGAATATCGACTTTGTCATGGAAAGCCTGAATGAGGGCTTTGATGCCCGCCATTTCCGCCGCCAAGCGTAATTCAATTTGCGAATAATCGACCGACAATAAAGTATAGCCTTCGTCCGCTATGAACGCCTGACGTATCGCGCGGCCATCTTCGGTCTTGATCGGAATATTTTGCAAATTAGGGTCGGTCGATGACAGGCGGCCCGTAGCAGCGCCGACTAGCGAGAATGATGTATGTACGCGCCCGGTTTTGGGATTGATCTGTTCGGGCAGGGCGTCAGTGTAAGTTGATTTCAGCTTGGCGATGCCGCGCCATTCCAGAACTTTGGCGACAATGTCATGTAGTTCTGCCAGCGGTTCCAGCACGTCGCTTGCCGTGGAGTAAGCGCCGTTTTTGCCTTTGCTGCCGCCGGGTAGGCCCATCTCGCCGAACAACACATCGCCCAGTTGTTTTGGCGATCCGACATTAAAGGGGTGTCCCGCAAGTCTGGTGATTTCTTCTTCCAGAATTTGCAGCTTCTTGGCAAAGCCGTTGCTTTGTTTTTTTAAAACTTCCGGGTCGATGCGAATGCCGGTGGCTTCCATCTGCGCAACTACAGGTACTAGCGGTTTTTCGATACGTTCATAAACGCGCGTGACATTCTGCTGCGCGATCTGCGGTTTCAGCAGATGCCACAGGCGCAAAGTAAAATCGGCATCTTCCGCGGCGTAATTGGTGGCTTTGTCCAATGGCACGCGGTCAAAAGTAATGCGGTTTTTGCCTGTGCCCGTGACTTCGTCGAAGGAAATCATTTTATGCTGGCAATGTAGTTCCGCCAGAAAATCAAGCCCGTGGCCGTGCGCGCCAGCAGACAGCGCAAAGGACAGCAACATCGTGTCATCATAAGGCGCGACGTTTAAGTCATGCTGCTGCAATACCTGCATATCGTATTTAATGTTGTGGCCAATTTTAAGGACAGTCGCATCAACCAGCAATTCGCGCAGCGCATCAGCTGCCTGCCGGGTTGGAATTTGTTTGGGCGCTTGCGCGGCATCGAATGAAAAACCGCCATCGCTTGGCGATGTGTTCGGATCAATATGGCC